>ENA-ORXI01001021-ORXI01001021.1-sediment-metagenome-genome-assembly--contig:-NODE-1021-length-22582-cov-3.159520_pt1 | contig 22582 bp, 7 predicted proteins | sample MGYA00237861_ERZ511468 | MGnify/ENA primary metagenome ERZ511468 (study PRJEB26299, sample SAMN06266213) | sediment metagenome | isolation source: Hudson Canyon methane seep mesocosm | place: USA:Hudson...
AGTGTTTGCTGACGTAGTAGTGATAGTGACTGTTGGGTCGATGATGTCATGAGTAACGAAGACGTTTCCAGAGTCTTCTGAAGAAACAGTCGCATAGACGGTGATTGTACCATCAGTAACTCCGCTCATGTCGGTAGCACCACCGCTTCCGTCGTCATCGAATTGACAAGTGAAGGCGCCGGTTGTTGCGTGAGCGGCAACGGAATCAGTCACGCCGCCGTAATTGCAGACGACGGTTTCTCCAGTCTCATCAGTAACACCGACCACGGTGAAACCTGCGTCTGCTTCGTCTGTGGTGACGACGTTGTCCACTGCAACGGTGGTTATGCTGATACTTACGAACCGCTTTGCAGAGGAATCCGTGAGTTCAGTATCGCTACCGCTAGCGCTACCGCTATCGGTAATTTGTCCAGCAACCATGAGCAGAGCAATCGCGACGGCGAAGCCGATTGCGATGTTTCTCAATTCAGTCGTTCGAAGCCCGAAGGCGGTTCTGTCGTTCTCATTTTGTATGTGCATGGCTGCAACCATGTTGCTTCCCACACCTTATCAGCATTTAGAACATTTCGGAGTCCTCCCTATAGGGAGGGGGCTGGTATATTAGACTGATAACGAAATGTATGAAGAGTCAAAAATGGAGATTCCGGAGGCCCAGAGGGGTAAATAGGCTGATAATACGAAAAAAATAACATTGTGAAAACGCTGCATACCGCCCCATCTTGACATTGTGTTATCCTCGCCAGTAGAGAGTTTCGAACTCTGAGATCGAGCTCCCCCCTGGGCTGATTTGAATCAAACCAGATTTGAGTATTGATCTGGACAAGATTCATAGATGTTCAAAGGAGAAAATAGGTCTTTGCTTTATAAGTGAAAGGGGCCAATAATGACCAATAATGACCCTCAAATACAGGGTATTTCACGACGTTTTTGTCCATGAATTGGACACGTTATGGTGCTGATAATCCGGCTCCGAGTGTTATCGCCTAATCGGGGTCGGACCAGTGGAGAGCATGTTCGTGCACGCGCGCGAGCGCGAGCGCGTTAGATGGAATTGGGAATTGGCCGGTCCCGCCAGGACTCTCGAAAGAGTCCCGACGGGCCGGTTTCGTAACGAGGATCAGTCCTCGTCTTCTTCGTCTTCTTCGTCGAACGCATCGTCGATGGCAGCATCTAGCTCGTCATCGTCTTCTTCGAACTCACTTGAGTAGTCAGTTCCGTCGTCGAAATCGTCCTCGTCGTCGCCGCCCATAGCGCGCCTTGCGATGAACACCAGAGCGATGATTCCAATCAATGCCAGGATGAACGGCTGTGGGTCAGCTCTGACGTCATCCATGAAGGTCAGAGGCGTGCCTCTGTCACCGGCTCCATCACCGTCAGCGTCGAACTGCTCGGTGGGGTCGTATGGGAAGACGTCCGCGTCGTTCGCCATGCCATCATTGTCCCAATCTGCGTCCAGAGCATTGCAGACACCGTCACCGTCCTCGAAGTCGTCGTCAGTGCCGTACTGGCCGTCTGGGCCGACATTGGTTTCGTTGTCAATTGGCTGCACTGCGCCGTTGTCGGCGTCACCGTAGCCACCTGCGGCCTCGCAGAGCATCTCAGTGACATCGAGCCAGCCGTCGCCGTCATCGTCGTTGTCGGCGTTGTCGCCGATTCCGTCGCCGTCACGGTCGTTGGTCTCAGAGGGGTTCATTGGGAAGTCGTCGTCAGTGTCCAGAACGCCGTCGTTGTCATCATCAGCGTCGACAATGTCGCACTGATGGTCGCGGTCGTTGTCCGCAGGCACGGAGAATGGATCCATGGTGTCGGTGCCGCAGTTAGGCTCCTCGGAGTCCAACCAGCCGTCGCCGTCATCGTCAGTGTCGGAATAGTCACCTATTCCATCGCCGTCGAGATCTGCGTTCTCAGTAGCATCGAACGGGAAGGCGTCGTCAGTGTCGGGCGTCCCGTCACCATCGTCATCAGTGTCAACCTTGTCACACAGGCCGTCGCCGTCGTAGTCATCTGGCACCGAATCAGCGTCCAGTCCATCGGATCCACAGGCGTCCTCCTCAGCGTCCGTCCAAGCGTCACCGTCGTCGTTGAGGTCAGCGTTGTCACCAACACCGTCACCGTCAGTGTCGACAGTCTCGTACGGGTCATTGGGGAAGGCGTCGTCGACATCGAGCACTAGGTCGTTGTCGTCGTCGGTGTCGGCGTTATCGCCGATGCCGTCGCCGTCGAAGTCGGCCCACTCGTTCGGATCGTTAGGGAAGGCGTCGTCTAAGTTGTCAAAGCCGTCGCCGTCAACGTCAGCGTCTATCGGGTCACAGATGCCGTCGAGGTCGGAGTCCATCGGTATGTCGGTGACCTCCATCGGGTTCGACAGGCACTCAATCTCGACCGCGTCGGTGTAACCGTCGTTGTCATCATCGTCGTCGGCGTTGTCGCCAATTCCGTCCATGTCGTTGTCGGCCCACTCGCTAGCGTTGAGTGGGAACCTGTCATCGTTGTCGACGTATCCGTCGTTGTCGTCGTCGGGGTCAAGCACGTCGCATATGGTATCATTATCGAAGTCGGATGGGAAATCATTGCCGTCATTCGGATCGGTCGTGCAGTCGAACTCGTCGCTGTTGTTCCAGCCGTCGTTGTCGAGATCGTTGTCCGAGTTATCCCCAATGCCGTCGTTGTCGCCGTCGCCCCACTCGTCTGGATCTTCTGGGAAGGAGTCTTCTGAGTCTATCACACCATCTCCATCGGTATCCTCGTCCAACAGGTCGCAGATGCCGTCTGCATCGGAGTCCTGTGGTACGCTGGAGTTGTCCAATGGGTCGGTGCCGCAGGCGGTCTCCATGGAGTCATACCAGCCGTCGCCATCAGCATCTAGCGAGAAGAACTCGATGGTCACGTTGTAGTCCTGGCCTTCGTTGCCCGTAGCATAGCCAGCCCAGTTTCGTACACCAATCATGTTGACTGCGTCGCCGTAGTAGTCGCCTGTACTGTCCGTAGTCCAGCATACCGGCGTTACCCCGTAAATCGGTTGTCCGTAAGCGATGTTCATCGTCCCGGTGCCGAATATGTCGACAATCTCCCAGACGTTGTATCCAGAGGTGTAGTACTGTATGCCGTCGTGGTCGACACAGACCTCGTAGCCGTAGTTAGCTGGGACATCGAAGGTGTATCGATCAGTAGTGTCTATGCTACCGTGGTTCCAGCCAGTGAACTCGAAAGTATCATTGGTTCCGGAATTCGTAGGATCTGTCCAGCTGTTGAAGTCGTCGACGTGGACTGCATCGCCCTGACCAGGTCCAGCGTCGGTACCTGAGTTGGCATCGTCCTGGACACCGCCCTCAAGCTCACTGAGAGGCAGGAACTGGAGGTCCATCGTGTAGGTGAAGTCCGTGTGTCCGTAGCCGTAGATTCCGATAGTCAGCCAACCACCGTTGAGTACCCAGAGACCGGATATCGAGTTTGTCTCACCGGTATTGCTGTACTCTTGGGAGACATAGTAGGCCGGATTAGCCGGATAGCCACAGGGCAGGGTCTGGACCTGACACTTGTACAGGTATGTGTAGAGGTAGTAGGTGGTCGCAGTCCATGTGACGTTCATCGACAGGTACTTGCCTGGAGGAACGAGGATGTTGTAGTAATCGTTCGGATCCCACTGGTTGTCCTTCCATCCAGTGCACACGCCGCCGGTATCGTTGGCATCGCCGCTGGCGTCAATCTGCGTGCTGTCGTTCAGCCACGTGTTTCCACCTGGGTTGGTGTAAATATTGTCTGAAGCATCAACACCGGATCCACAATCGTTGTGCGGTGCGCCAGGTTCATTGTCAGGAGTAATCATCGTCATGTCGATATTGTACTCTCCGCCACCCATCGTGTCGTAGACTCTGATGAAGACAGATTGTCCGCCGTACGTGTAGCCTATCGAACATGACATTTCTCCTTGTACGGTCGAGGATGAGGCGTAGCAGGCCGAGTACATGTAACCGGTCGGACTCAGGTACATGATGTACAGATAGAGCCAGTTCTCCTCAGGGTGAGTCAAATCAATCTGTAGGGCGTAGTTGTTCGGCAGGTAGACCTCGTAGTGATCATACCTGTCCCAACTGTCGTGCGCCCAGCCGGTGATGCTCTGGTTCATCGACTGAATTCCCAGTGCATCGAGGCCCATGGTCGAGTCGCCAGCATCTTGGCCGAGACCCGCGTCGTTCGGGCTCGAGCTCTGAGTTGGCTCAATGGTCTGGTCATAGATGGAGTACTGGACCGTGTAATTCAGCTCCCAATCATCAGGAGAATCATACTGTCGAACCTGTATTACGACCTGCGAGGCCGAAGACAACTGCGAAGTCCATGTGTAAGAGTTGTTAGTAGATAGTGCGTGCGGATTACGCAGAGTTGACGTGCTCCCATAGATGTAAGAGCCAGTCGCGGTATACATGTAGAACCACATATGGTTGAAGCCGTACATAGAGCCGCCACCTCCGTCGTCTTTGCCCCAATCAAGCCGTGCCCAAACACCGTAGTCGGCGGGGACGTCTAGGAGGTAGTAATCGTACTCGTCATAGCCGGCGCATACCATTCCAGTGAGGGTTCCTTCCATGGCCCCTGACGTTACGTTGGTTGCATCAGCGGTGGTATCACCTGCGTCGTCCCCTGATCCGCCGTCATCCTGAGTCCAGCAAGGAGGGTCTACAGAGGGTTCGAGTTGTAGTTGCAAGGTGTAGCCAGCGGCTGGGTCTACGCTGCCCCAGTACCAGTACTCGACCTTGACGAACACAGTAAGGCCGGCGTATGCCGCGCCTAGGTCAACGAACTCAGGCTGGTCGTACCAGGAGTAGTCGATTGTACCAGTCCCATCAGCGTTAGAATAGACATACAAATCGAGATCCGCATTGGCCTCCCAGTCCAAGGTGATATTGGCTGCCATGTTTTCTGGAATCTGAACCGCCCATAAATCGGAGGTATCCGAGGAACCCACATTTCCGGACTTTGTGTCTTCCATATCGAAGGCGCTACCTGTCAATAGACCTGTGAAACTCCCTAACGCTTCGGCTACCGTCAGTACGATGCCTCCGTCGCCATAAGTGTCGGTGGCACCTAAAGTCCAAGTGCCAGCACCTGAATAAGTTCCAAGATTACCTGAGGAATAGCTGGCTAGTGAGCCAACTCCCCATGAGTACGCGGTTCCGTTAGGAGCAGTCAGCGATACGGCCGTCTCCATCGGGCACCAGTAGTCGCACTCATAGTCCAGACCAACGCTCTGTCCTGCGGCAAGATCGAATGTATCAGATATAGAGTTCCACGAGGTGCCGGACGGGCTGCCTCCGGTTCCCCAGTAGTAACCACCGCCAATCTCGAGGAGTGGTGCACCAGTGAGGGGCTGAACCTGATCTCCGGGCAGTCCTGCGTCTCCGGGCCACACAGTAATCTCCAGCTGGTAGTCTTGGTAGGAGTTCTGGTAGCAGTAGTAGCAACCTGCTCCAATCATCATAGTTTCTCCTGCGAGGTCATGAGGAACTTCAGTATACGTAGAATAGCTAGATGAGGTTGCCTTGTTGCAATACCCGGTTCCTGCGTTCGGGTCGCCCTCGTACATCTCCCAGTTCTCAGTGGTCATCGACAGTACGCCCATGTTGCTGTAGTAGCAGTATGCCCATGCACCACCGTAATTGCTGGTATCAGTGTAGTAGTACCCTAGCATGGATTCTGGACCCATGTGCAACCTGAAGGCGTAGGTCTCGGGGTAGATGTAGGAACCTTGCCCCGTGTGGTTCCATGACATTGTTGCGGTTACCCCATACCCAGGAGGTGTATCAATGATGTAGAAATCATTGTTGTTAGCGCTGATGGAGGAATAAGCAGTAGCAGCTGAATGATCACCGAAGTAGACGTTGGTCTCGTTGCCTCCTGTCCAATCGAAGTCCCCAGTTAGGTCAATCGCTGTAGCGAACGTATTGCCAGCATCAGTCCCACGACAAGCGTCGTGACCTGTACACGAACCACCATTGATGGTTTCCATTTTATCCTTGGAGTCCCGTAACTCGGGTGGCTCTGTTTGCGCGTCGAGTAGCGGCAGTGCGATAGATGCAATCATCAGTATGGCTAGACAGATTGAACGTGGGGCGTTCTCATTCATGGGTGTCACTAACGTGCATCAGACAATGTAAATGATATAATCATGCCGCAAGATGCTCATCACACCCCCTATAGGGGTGGGTTTCGGAAAATGTTCCCTACGAGGTTGTTTTTGTCCATTGAGGCCGATAATCAGAAGGTTATCAGCCGCTTTGGAACCTCTACTGTTCGACCCAGCTATCATCGTCCTGCCTGACCCAAGTACCGCATTCCTCACCGACATACTGCATCGGCTCGGTCTGGACGTAATCACCACCATCGGGTAGATCTTCCCAACTATCGACCCTGACGGGGACAGTGGGCTCACTCGGAGATGCGTTTTCAAAGCCCGGTGGCGGTGGAGGCGGTGGCTTCACAGACATTGGAGGCGGTGGTGGTGGAACGTCTGTTTCCTCCGGCTCTGCCTCTAGAATTTCTATCTCAGGAGTAGTAGGAGGCATTTCAGGAGGCTCAGGGACCTCATCCTCGGGTGCTTCAGGGGCTATTTCAGAGGGCATCTCGGGAGGTTCTGGCACACCAGGGTCGGAAAGAGGCGTGATAGGCTCGTCCTTCCAGTCCGCAGCCACTCCGTGTGAATCGCCGTACCTCTGGTAGTCATCGTCCTTCCAGGATTCGTCGGACTGGCCCTTGCGGCGACCCATGGTAAAGGCCACAGCGCCTCCGATCGCTGTTAGGATTACCAGCACGCTCAGAATGGTCAACATCGGATTGAGCTTCATGTGATCAACTACAGAGAGGGGGTTGGCGTTGTCCCCTAACCCGTCGCCGTTGCGGTCCTCCCACTCCGTTGAGTCTAGAGGGAATACGTCATTCAGATCGCCTACCTCGTCATTGTCGTCATCAGCGTCTATCACGTCACACGAGCCGTCGCCATCGGTGTCGAGGGGCACGGAAGTGCTAGACAGAGCCTCGGTCAGGCATAACACCTCGACGCTGTCGGGCCAGTCGTCACCGTCGTCGTCGTTGTCTGCATTATCTCCCTTACCGTCTCCGTCAGTGTCCTTGGTCTCACTCGGGTCGAATGGGAAGGCGTCATTGATGTCGAGGACCATATCGTTGTCATCGTCGTTGTCTATAGGGTCGCATATCCTATCGCCGTCAAAGTCGGCAGGGAAGGAGCTGGTGTCCAATGGGTCAGTTCCGCAGTTCGGTTCATCTAAATCCGACCAAGTGTCGTCGTCATCGTCGGTGTCGGCATTATTGCCGATGCCATCGAAGTCGTAGTCCTCCCACTCGGTCGCATCGAATGGGAACATGTCGTAGATGTCATCAGTCCCGTCGCCATCGTCATCGGGATCGACGCGATCGCAACTGTGGTCCCCATCGAAGTCATCGGGGATACTGAAGGAGGAGTACGGATCGGTCTGGCAGTCCGCCTCGTCGGCATCAGACCAGCCATCTTGGTCGTCATCAAGGTCAGCGTTGTCGCCCACACCATCGCCGTCATTGTCGTCCCACTCGCTAGAGTCCAGAGGGAAGACGTCGCCGATATCTGGGACTGAGTCACCATCGTCGTCGCCGTCACCGTTGTTTCCGATGCCATCACCGTCGGTATCGACCCATTCACCCGCGTTTAATGGGAAGGCGTCGATAACATCGGCGAATCCGTCGTTGTCGTCATCGCCATCTACAGCGTTGCACGAGCCATCCTGATCAGTGTCAAGTGGCAGAGAATTGGCGTCCAGTGGGTCGGAACCACAGGTCGCTTCGCGAGCGTCGCTGAAGCCATCGCCATCATCATCGATATCGGCGTTATCGCCGATTAGGTCCCCATCGGTGTCCAACCACTCTTGGTCATCTAGGGGAAAGGCGTCCGAATTGTCTGGGTAGCCATCGTCATCATCATCTTCGTCGACCACGTCACAGATTCCATCGGCATCAGTATCTGTGGGCTGACTGGAGTACAACATCGGATCTGTGCCGCACTGGTACTCATCTGAGTCAGTCCAGCCATCTCCATCGTCATCATCATCGGAATTGTCGCCTATTCCGTCGTTGTCGGTATCATCCCACTCGCTGTTGTCAAGCGGGAACGAATCGTTGGCGTCGTCGTAACCGTCTCCGTCATCGTCGTTGTCCATGACGTCGCAGATGCCATCTGCGTCTGTGTCCTGAGGGACGCTCGAGGCATCATCGGGGTCCGAGCCACATGTGACTTCGTCCTCATCATAGAAGCCATCTCCATCAGCATCAAGAGTGAAAATCCAGATGGTCATGTTGTACTCGCCCTCGCCCGAGTAGGCGTATATCTCAATCAGGACGGTTTCCCCTCCTACGTAAGTGCCGTTGGAGGTGACTGTCTCAGGGCTAGCGAAGGTCGAAGAGGAGTCGATGATGTTGCTCGCTGGATTTGGCATCAAAGCCAAGGCGATGTCGAAGTTGACCTCGCCGGTATCAAAGGATAAGCTGACAGCGATGCCGTAATCGGCAGGCACATCTACGGCGTACTCATCGACTATGTCGTCGGCGTTGGAAGCCCATCCGGTGAAGTCGTTTTGGCCTATGTTGGCAATTATACCTGTAGGATTGTTGTAATCGTTGGAGGCATCATCACCTGTTCCCGAGTCATTCTGGTTGTAGGCGGGAGCGGAGGAAATGTTGTCGAACTCGAGCGTTAGGGTGTAGTCGTCATCACCAATCCATGCCCTGACCATCAGAGTTACAGTTGTCCCACCAACCGAGGAATTTTCGCTGGAAACGGTGTTGGGGGAGGTGGTGTTGAAGCCCTGTCCGCCTGGAAGGTAGGCTCCGGTGGAGTCGTACAGATGCAGGTGGAGGGTGGCACTGGAGGTGTTCCAGGATACGCTCGCGTTGATACGGTGATAAGATGGCACGGGGATGTTGTAGTAATCGAACTCGTCAGTACTTTTGTCGACGTAGCCGTAGTATGTCGCATTCGTACCAGTTAGGGCCGTCGGCGTAGAGTATGTGTCGCCAGCATCGCCACCGGTGTTTGCGTCGTTTTGGGTCGGCGGCGGCGTAATCGCGAATATCCAGATCTGCAGAGTGTACTGACCCGAACCGGACCATTGGTCGACATTGATGTAAACAGTGGTGCCACCAACACTGGTCCCATTAGCAGATACGCTGTCGTAACTCGATATCGAGAGGCTGGAGTCAATTTGGTTACCAGACGAGTCATACAGATACAGGTCGAAATCGGCATTGGACGGAGACGTCAGGCCGACCGATATGCCGGTGTCATTCGACATATTGACTCCGTAGTAGTCGTTGGTGTCGTTGCTCGAAGTCAGGTTTCCGTAGTATGTGGCGTTGGTTGCTGGCAGCCAAGCTGCGGTGGAAGTAGAGCTCCCAGCGTCTCCGCCCGTGCCAGCATCATTCGCAAACACCACCCCAGAGAAGCAAGAGAGTAGAATCAGGGTAGTGATTGTTCTCGCAGCGCCACGGCTAGACATAGCCCTAGGGCTATGCTGGAACGCTTGAACTTTGGCACTATAGGATAGTGCGTAAATTGCACCGCCTCTGTACGGCGAATGATTAGTAAGAGTAGAATCCGTTGCCGCTCTTTCTGCCGAGTTTTCCCTCTTCTACCATACTGATTAATAGCGGCGCGGGTGCATACTTGTCGTCATCAAGACCCTTGTGCAGGACGTTCATGATGTGAAGGACTGTGTCCAGCCCGATAAGATCAGCCAGTGCGAGGGGGCCAATGGGGTGATTCATCCCGAGTTTCATGATTCCGTCGATGGCCTCAGGCTCGGCCACACCTTCCTGTAGAGTTAGGATTGCCTCGTTAATCATAGGACACAGTATCCTGTTACTAACAAAACCAGGCGAGTCATTGCATGAGAGCGCGGTCTTGCCCATCCTCTCTGCTACAGCGACTACTGCCGAGTTGACCTCATCGGAGGTCTCGGAGCCGTTGATTATCTCGACCAGTTTCATTATTGGGACGGGATTCATGAAGTGCATACCAATTACCCTGTCGGGCCTATTGGTTGATGCTGCAATCTCATCGATGCTGATACTCGAGGTGTTGCTCGCTAGTATTGCCTCCGGCTTGCAAATACTGTCTAATTCAGAGAATGTGGAGAACTTCAACTCAGGAATCTCGGGAATTGCCTCGACAACAAGATCGCAATCTGAGGCTTCACCCCTGTCTGTAGATATGCGCACGCGCGCGAGGGCGGCGTCGGCATCGGCTTGGCTCATCTTCCCCTTCGAGACAAGTTTTGCAAGAGACGCCTCAATCGATGCCATGCCGCGATCGACGAAGGTCTGCTCGATGTCAATCATAGTCACATGGTAGCCCGCGCAAGCTGCTACTTGGGTGATGCCGTTACCCATCTGACCGGCACCCAGCACGGCTATGCTGCCTATCTCCACGCATCGTCGTGCACACGGAAGGGCATGAGCCTTACTCAGCCAGTTCATCTTCGGGTTCGGCAATAGGCAGTTCAGCAACCCCCTCAATCTCGGACATGATATCTTCAAGATCGGGGCCATGATTCTCAATTTCATCCCTTCGAGCGCGACGCCTGCGTAACAGGGTTGTTGGTACTGCTATGGCGAGCAGTGCAGCGATAACTGCGAGAGAGAACCACCACAGCATCGGGCCGGAGTTCCGGGCGTCCTCGATGGCCCAGTCGATCCATTCTTGCTCCATCACCTCTATCGAAGATGTGTATTGATTGTTGGCGGCGTCGACGGCAAGTCCGTTGATGATGTGAGTGCCCGGGGATTCAGGTATTGCGATGTGAATCTCGAACTGGTCACTCGAGTCACATACGAACTCCTTCGACTCGACCTCGGTCCACAACATCACTGTCGTGCCGTGCTCACAGATGCCGCCAACGACGCGGGTTGTAGCCAGAGGAGTGGTTCGATTGGTTACCTCAAAGAAACTCAACACAGGAGGAGTGGTGTCCCTTACGATAGAGAGTGTGTAGTTGTCTACGTGGTCTAGGGCATGAATTTCGATGAGGAACTGGTTCTCGCCCTCGATTAGATCGAATATGATGCTGACCACGCTTGCTCCGGGCTCAATCAGGTGCTCCCCTTCGGCATCAGATCTGCTCCACCAAATCTCTTGGTTGGGTCCTCTCTGTAGGGTTGCCTCGACTTGGTCGATGGCCACAAGGCCACCGTTCCAGCCAGCAGCGACGTGAGTATTGTAGATTGAGGCGTCGAGCAGGATGCTGCGGCATTCGAGGAACCTGTTGTCATTTTCCTGGGGTTCTGTGAAGTCGACAGCCTCCAAGCAGACCTCGTGTACTCCGGTGTGGTTCAGTTCAAACAAGGCCCCGCTGGTGATTGCAGTGCGCTCGCTGATGAGGACACCATCGATAGTGAAACGGACGTGGACTTCTTCGCTGGAAAGCCACGATAGCCCCTGTCTATGGTCGAAGAATGAGTCTTCGGTGCCCGGGCTGATGGTCCACTCGACGAGGGGGGTGGTACGGTCGAGAGCTAGGGGCCACTCCTCAGTGTCCGTGTTGTTGGCCCAGTCAATCATCTCGAGGGAGATGAGATAGTCCCCGTCAGGTAGTTCAGCGGTGTTGACTTGGTACTGAGTCACGGTGCTAGTATTACCGGGTTTGTCTTCCAGCACTGTCTGCGGGATTAACTGGTCGCTCTCGCACTGTTCGATCTCGTGGGGCGAATTGAGTGCGGTGATTCTAAGGCACCAGTCGCGAATATCTACTGGGATTGAGACGGTGAGTACTCCCTCGCTCATGTTCACGGGTGTGGAGATCTGCGCTGGGGTGTAGTGGAACCCAGCTTGGTCTGAGATATCGAGCAGGTCTGCGCTGGGCGCATCGGGATCATACACCACCGTGAACTCCCTAGTGAACGAGTTGCCCGCAGGGTCGCTGACCGCCACATCGAAGACGCTGGTGTTGTGCACGTAGAAGAATGTGGAACTCGCGTTCGATCTGATTTCGGCCTCGGTCAGCTGGATGGTGAGCACGGCGTGGCCGTTCTCGTCCAGCTCGACCTCATTGCCAGAATGGGATAGGCTCGCGCCCGGTTCGGTCTGGATGATATAAGTGAGATTCTGCTGGTTGGTAATCCAAGGTATGTTTGACAGGGCCAATGTGGGCGCTGTCACATCGTAGGCCACCGAGAGGTAGGCCTCAGCGGTGTTATTCGAGATGTCTGTCAATGTGGCCCGGTAGTCATGCCACTGCTCGATTGCAGGCAGGGTGGCATTGACCCAAACCTCCCGGAAGGTAATGTTCTCGGGCATCGCGAAGTGGTTGCCACTGTTCCATATCGAAGTCAGGTTGTGGTACACGCCGACCGTATCGATGGCTTCGACGAGGTCGGCTTCGGGAACACTAGTGCCCTCGTCGACCGGTTCCCAGTCGAGGTCGTCGAGACGGAAGCCGATGCCGGTGTCCAAGGCGTGCAGACGAATCGGCATTACTGAACTGGACTGCGTGAGGTTGGCCGGGATGTCAAAACTCACCTCGGGGTCGAGTTCGATCAACTCGTAGGTGTACGGTAGACGCAGACTGATGTCGCCTTCAACGGTGATATCGATGAAACCTGTCCAGATTCCCGCTGTCTCCGGCCTCTCATAGGCGAGGTTAACTTGCAGTGCGGAAGATGGGACCTGTCCTGCGAGTGTATCGCTGCCGTTCGGCCAAATCGCATCTATCTCACCCTTAGTCAGGGATAATTGATCAGTTATCACGAGTTCGTCGCCGCCTACAACCTCGATGTCAATCCAGAACTGAACTGTCCCGCTCGGCACGGAGTAACCGTGTACTGCGACCGAATAGTAGCCGTCATCAGGGTCGACTATTCTGATTGACTCTGCCGAGGAACCGGACCACGAGCGCGTTATCTCCTCACCAGAGGAGAATGTCCCATCTCCATTTGAGTCATGGAACAGGAATAGGTCGAGATCTGCGTCATCGTGAGCGTTCATCTTGATGTTCAACTCGGTGGAGTTCTGGACTGTCATATTGTGCCACCATGAAGCCGTCATCTTGTCACCAGAGACATCTTGGAAGGCAGTCTCGTTATCGAAGTGGGCCGGCTGGCTCCAACCGTATGCAGACACCGAGTCGACGTTCAGAGGCACAGTAGAGACCACATGAACTGCGTCTACTCCACTGCCTTCGGCCCAATCAGTCACCACCTGCTCAAAGCCGGACTCTTCGGCAGCGATGTATCCCACTGAGATATTGAGTGGGTTGTCATTTGATGAGACTCCGTGCAGAGCTGTGTGTAGGACCATCTGGTGGACTCCTTGCTCGGCAGGGACGGCGAACATTTCTCGCGAAGTACCAGTGTATGTCCCCCAGTTGTGCGAGCCGCTGCCGGCGTGGTTGTTGATTGAGCGCGACTCGATGAAGAAGGTCGAATCACCATATGCATCCGGGTCGTCCTCGGCATATCCGTGAGCCATCTCCGAGAGCCAGAGCACATCGATGTCGGTGTACGGGTTGTCCTCCCAGTCGACATCGAGGATGGCTGTTCCTCCGGTGTCCCACTCCTCGGGCCACTCGACTGAGAGGAAGCGCCAGTCGCCGCTTTCAGCCCTCCAGTCCCATCTGGTTGCCCCGCTTATCCACTCCTCATCGTACAGGGTCTGGTTCGACACATTGCCGTCCAGCGGTCTCGCATCTAGTGAGAACGGGCCGCTCCAAGGCACGTTGGTGACCACGGGAAGAGTCCAGTTCCTGTGTGATATCGTCGAGGTCAAGTTACCCCCCTGATCGAGTTCGAAGGACTCGATGAGAACGCCGTGCTGATGCAGACCAGATTCGGCGTCAGCAGGGACCGAGACCGTCATCTGGGTTGATGCCGATCCGTTGGCAGGGACCACGGTGGTGATTGGTAGAGTAATCCAATCGTCGTCCGCGCTACCGAATGCGGTCCAGTCTATCTCGATCCTGACAGGGTCGTCCGACTGGTGTCCATTGTAGTTCCAGACTCCGAGGAAGAGGCCGTCTCTGGCATCCTCGAAGGGCAGTCCGACCCTGACCTCGGCGTTAGGGCCATCAGACCACCAGTAGGTCACCTCTTCGAGTTCGCTCGATTCGGTCCAATCATCGGAGTCAACCATTGAGTCGTTGTCGAAGTCCTCGACGTAGATGCCGTCTGCGTCATCATCGCTCCAGCGGTATATCTGCAAGAACACCCGCTCCTCCGAACTGCGGTCTTGATTCTCATCGAACGCGGAGTAGTTGATGGTAGCTCTAGCTCTGAGTTGCAAGGTATCGATGGGTAACCTGTTTGCGGTGCCGTTAGTGATGTGCAGGGGGATTAGCAGGTCGGGCCTGCTACTTTGGTGGCCGTCCCAAGAATCGTTAAGCCCCTCCTCACTGCCATTGCCTAGGCTCTCCCACACCTGCACAGTGTGCTCTAGAGGGGCGAAGACTGTCGGAGTGAATCTCAGAAGGACTTCAGTGTCGCCATAATTGGCGAACTCTAAGTCGACGTCCTGCGACTCCCCTGGCCGCATGAGGTTGATGTTAGCGTCCCTATGGCTGCCTTGGAAGGTACCACTGTTCCACTGGGCGGGACTGGCCCACCAGGTTCCGTTGGCCCCGTCTAGGGTGGCTGTGGCACGAGACACATTGAACCAACCACCGCCTTGGACGAACGGTTCGTAGCCCCTGTCATCGGACGTGGACATCACAAAGTCCCTGAACTCCTGGGACCCGGGGTGGTACCCAAGATTGGCCTGCCAGGCCTGTGCTACCAGCGCCATCAGTCCAGCTGCGATGGGAGTGGCGAGGCTGGTCCCTCCCCATGTTCCCCAAGCGGAGTTCGCGTTGCTCCTTTGATTCAGAGGTACATCACCAGTGGCAGACCATCCAACAGAGACGATGTCCGGATCCATCCTCCCAACCACGTTAGGGCCTCGGTTAGACCAAGGTGCGTTCTGCCCCCATGAGTCACTGGAGCGGCTGCTGAAAGCGCCGACAGAGAAGATGCCGTGGGCTGCACCGGGTACCTTGGCGGTACCGAAGCCGTGGCCGCCGTTACCTATGGCCACGGAGTAGGATGCGTTGTCATTGTAGACCCGGGTGAGCCAGTCGAGGTACAGGGAGTAGCCGTCGGCACCGGCCTCGTCTATCGAGGAATAACCGAATGAAAACGAACCGATGTGAGGCTGGTCGCCCTGAGTAATGGTGACGCCGTCGTAGCCCTCGGCGATGAAGCGCCAGCCGTCGAGTGCGTGACCACCTGAGTAGTGGTTGCCTATCGAGGATATGGTAGCGTTCGGAGCCATCCCTAGGACCTTGCCGTCACTAACAATCCCTTGTGCGGCCACCGCGCTGGCGCAAAGCGTCCCGTGGCTTCCCGACTCGATCATGAACAGAGTCAGGTTCCCTGCTCCTGGAATCCGATTTGCGTAGCCGTGCCGTGCCGCGTAGGTGTCTGTGTAGGGTACTCCGTTGGTCCCGTCGGCAACCCAGTAGACCAAGCCCCCTGAGATATCCCACAGGCCGTCTCCGTCAGTGTCTAGGCCGGCTGTCTCCTCTCCCGGGCGCATCGGGACGTCATTCGAGAATTGTCCGTCCCGGTTGATGTCAGGGTAAACGGTTTCGTAAAGTCCTGATATCCTGTCGTCCACCACTAAGATGGGTACGTCTCCGCCCGCTTTGTCAATGAGTCTCCAGTCGGGGTGCTCCCCAAGGTGGTAAGCCCCCGATAGCGAAACGTTGACGCCGGTTATGTTGTATCCTGAATCATCTAGCAATCCATCGGTATTGTTGTCGTAATCGATTACCGATGTGTCAGCGTACCAAGTGCCTCTAGCAGGGTAGGCATCGCCGTACACCAGCCAGTAGTACATACTGTTGTGGTCAAACATAAGCGGCCAACCCTCGTAAGGCGACTTAGTGTCTGTAACTCTGGCTTGAGTGCCGTTCAAATCAGGATGTCCGAAGTCTACTCCAGTATCTGCGACGGCGACCACTATGCCCTCTCCGGTATACCCTCTCTCCCATGCGTCGTTGGCACCGTGTATCTCACCGCTGCGGACTGACTCAGGCTCAAATCCCGGAGGAGACTCGAAAGGCATCGTGTCATAGGGTTCGGGTGTATTCTCGGCGTCCAATATAGCGATGACACCAGGGACTCCTGTCAGTTTGTGGAAGATACCCGCGTCCATCCAGAAAGTCCTGTGGTTGACCTGTCCGTCAATCGAGTCGAGTGCAACTAGGGACTCTCCGCTCTTGGCCGGCTTTTGCTCCTCGATGGCGCCGTTGTCATGCTGCCACTGATTGAGCGTAGCCAAAGATCGTGTAATGACCGTCACTCTGACTTGCTCCGCGCCCGAATCAGCTCGCTCCCAGATACTTGATTCAACCCATGGAGAACCGCTCTGGAAGTCTTGACTATACTCACTGTTGCCACTATCATCAGCATCTATGATGCTGGGATTACGGGCTTGTGAGATGTCAGCTGAAGCCATGCCAACCGAGAGAGAAGACAGCAGCAGCAGCAGCACTAATGCAGACGCTGTACGCTGACGCATGTTCCAAGGGTACTCCGAGAACCTTTGATAGTGCCGGCTGGATGTCCCGTCAAATCAAAAGCAGAGGCACGCCAGCATCGGCTTGGAGTCCCGTGGTGTAGTGGTCCATCATACCGGGTTTTGGTCCCGGTGACGGAGGTTCGAATCCTCCCGGGACTACCACTATCCGTCTATTGCCCCGGAATTGTCAGCGAGGTCTCTAGCGATGTTCTTCTGGTGTCCCTCGAGGGTGCCGCCCCCGATTTCGAGGAGTTTGGCGTCTCGCCATAGCCTCTCGACAGTGTACTCGCCGACATAGCCGTAGCCGCCCATCACTTGGATGGCCCTGTCTGCGATGTTCTTGGCAGCGGACGTTCCGAACAGCTTGACTCCATCCGAGTCCAGCCTATTACCTGCCTTCGAGAGGTCAATCTTGCGGGCGGTGTCGTAGACGTAGGCGCGCATCGCCCTGTACTCGGCCCATGACTCGCCAATGTGGCGTTGAATCTGTCCGAACTCGCGAATCTGCTTACCGAAGGCTTCTCTCTCGCTTGCGTACCTATTCATCGCCATCAAGCTGCGTCTAGCTATGCCCACTCCCATCGCTGCGAGGCCTAGCCTCTCTAGCTCGAGGTTTCTCATCATGTGAATCATTGACTCGCCTGGCTTGCCGACGACATTTTTTGCCGGGACAATGCAGTCGTCAAACACCAACTCGGCTGTGTTGCTGGATCTCATACCTAGTTTGTCCTCGATCTTCTGGCCCACCGAATAACCCGGCATTCCCCTCTCTACGATGAAGGTGGTTAGCTCAGCCCGTCCCTTGGAATCGGTTCCCGTGCGAGCATACAGCCAGACCACGTCAGCGGGCGTGCCTTCCTCGTCGATCGAACCATTGGTAATCCACATCTTGCGGCCGTTGATTATCCAAGAGCCATCCTCGCGCTGCTCGGCGCCGGTCTGCATGCCAAGGACGTCTGTTCCGTATCCCGGCTCGCTCATCGCCATACAGCCAATCCACTCACCGCTACACAGTTTCGGCAGTATCCGCTGCTTCTGCTCTTCGCTGCCGTTGTGAGCGAGGTTGTTGGCGATAAGCTGGTCGTGAGCAAGGTATGCTAGACAGAGTCCGGGGTCGGAGTAGGAAATCTCCTCGTTGATGATGGCCACCGCAGTGGCGTCCATTCCTCCGCCGCCGTACTCAAGAGGAACGGAGATCCCAAGAATCCCCTGCTCACCCAGTCTGCGGAACAGTTTGGAGTTGAACTTCTCATCACGATCGTGCTCAAGAGCCTGAGGTTCGACCTCGTCGTAGACGAAGCTGCGCACCATCTCACGCAACATCGCGTGCTCCTCAGTGGGATTTGCGATGTCCAGTTCGCGCCAGTCCTCTCCCATGGTCTCGCTAAGCGCCGCCTTCGTATGAGTGATTCGCAGAAGCACGCCTACGGCGTGACCCTTCTGCTGTCTCTCGGGAATGGAATTACCTCGCGGATGTGGTCGGCCCCAGACAGCCACGCACAGACCCTATCGACACCGAGACCGAAGCCGCCGTGAGGTACGCCCCCGTAGCGGCGAATGTCGATGTAGAACTCGTATGGCTCGCGAGGAGTTCCCTCCTCATCAATGCGCTCAAGGATCTCCTTCTCAGACCAGGTCCGCTCACCTCCGCCCACAATCTCGCCGTACCCCTCAGGAGCAAGTAGGTCGTGGCAGAGAACATATTTCTCATCATCTGGGTCGGGGCGGTGGTAGAACGGTTTGGCTATCCTTGGATAGTGCGTCAAGAAATGGGGGACGTCGAAATCAGAGGTTAGCACCTTCTCCTTAGAGTAATCAAGGTCTTGGCCCCATTCAACAACCACTCCCTTACTTTGCAGAATCTCGATGGCCTCGTCGTACCGCATTCTGGGATATTCGCTATCTGCATAGTTAGCGATTAAATCGAGGTCTCGTCCCAATTCGGTCAGCTCGTCCGACCTCTCATCCAGTAGGGACTTAGCGATGTGTCTAACTACGCCCTCGCCATACTCCATGATCTCAGAGTTGCTCGCCCAAGCGACCTCCATCTCAGCATGCCAGAACTCTGTGAGATGTCGCCTAGTGCGGCTCTTTTCTGCCCGGAAGGAAGGGGCCATGGTGTACAGGCGCTCGAGAGCGGGCATCGCCGCCTCTGCATAGAGCTGCCAAGATTGAGTTAGGTAGGCCTTACGATCGAAGTAGGGCACCTCGAACAGGGTGCTGCCGCCCTCTACGGCTCCAGCTACGAAGTTCGGGGCTTGGTACTCGATGAAATCTCGGTCCCGGAAGTATGAGTGAATGGCTCCGAACACAGTCGAGCGCATCTTCAGCATCGTGGTCATCCGGCTGGTGCGCAGATACAAGTGTCGGTTATCCAGCAGGAACTCGGTCTGACCTCCGTCTGCTTCGGCCATGGCGGACTCGGTTATCGGGAAAGGTCGTTCAGGATTCACCGCACCAACAATCTCCCCGGAGCTTACCAGCACCTCATGACCGTGCTCCCTGTCGGTGGCCTCGACTGTGCCGCAGATGATTACGCTGGACTCTATGAGGGCCGTACGGAGACTCTCAAATGTATCGTCACCGACGTCTTTTCGCTTGATTACGCACTGCACGACACCAGTCGAATCTCGAATTACTAGGAACCAGATTTTGTTCGAGCCACGGGACCTGTGTATCCAACCCTTCAGTTCGACCTCAGACCCGTCGTGATCTCCGGCTCTTACGTCGCCGACCCAGTGCTGCTTGCTCATCGGCTCACTTCCTGTCGGCTACTCGCTCGCTCATCGGTTAAGAAACCTCGATTCAAAGGTGTGTTTGGATGGCGAGTCTGACGGGGTTCGAACCCGCGACCGCCCGGTTAAGAGCCGGGTGCTCTACCTGACTAAGCTACAGACCCAGCCCACCGACTTGACGCCACTCTATAACCGCAACGGAACGTGAAATCAGTCCAGTCTACCGTCTTCCTTGACTATAGTCAGCACTTCTGACGGCGTCGCCATCACGACCGCGTCGCACATACCGACGAATAGCCCCACCTCGACGACACCGTCGACCGAGAGAATCAGTTCTTCCAGCTTACTTGGGTCTGAGATGGTGGGGCCGAACTCGCAGTCGAGGATGTAGCCGCCGTTGTCAGTAACATAGGGTATCTGGCCGCCGCGCAGCCTCACCGGCCCGGGGCATATTGAATCTAATTTCTCCCGAACTCCCTCCCAGTCGCTGGTACCGACCTCAAGAGGGAGGTCAAATCCACCAAGGACGGGTACCTGCTTGCGGTCATCTGCCACCACGACCATGGCCCTCGATGCAGCGGCTACCCTCTTCTCCCGAGTGAGGGCCCCGCCGCCGCCCTTGATGAGTTGGAAATCCGGGTCGAACTCATCCGTGCCGTCTATCGTCAGGTCGACCTCACCGGCCTTCTCTAGGGTGAGTAGCGGGATACCAAGGCCCTCTGCCAGATGTCTAGTCGCCTCGCTAGTCGGGACTCCTTTGACCTGTAGTCCCTCCTCGGCCATCCTGCGTCCAATCTCCAGCACCGTGTAGCGAACTGTAGAACCGGTTCCGAGGCCTAGTGTCATGCCATTGCTGACGAATGAACAAGCAGCGATTCCGGCCTCACGCTTCAGCGCCTCGACCTTGTCCACTATGCGCGCTGGAAGTGTACTGCGCATCATGGTTTCCACGTATGTTTGTTACTCAAGACTGCGATTCAAGCAACCGAGGGGTTCATGCGAGGCACCTGCGCCCGTGGGTGCGAGGGAGCAGGAGGGTTGCTGACAGTGTACGACACTGAGGAAAGTCCCCTCTCCGTGATGCAGGTGGTCCGACGCAAGTCGGAGGTCCGGGAGGGCCGGCTCTGCAACAGAAACGAACCGCGCCAGGCGTACTATGAACCCGCAAGGGGGAGATTTCCTGACCGCGGCTGGAACGAGCATCCCCACCGGAGCAAGTCCAAGCAGGTCTGCATGGCATCGACAGGACCGGGTAGGACGCATAGTTGAATGCGACCAGCCGAAAGGTGAACAGAAAGGGGCTTATTCCCTGCACCCTCGCCCAACTGTATAGCGGCAGCGTTCGCTATTCGATGACCGCCTCGAGCACAGCCTCTGCAGACAGCACCCCGCTCTGCTCGTAGTCGAGCCAAGACTCTCCTCGGGTGATTCGGTGACCGAACTCGTGGTAGGCGACGATCATCGCCGGCAGAAGGATTGAGCTAGTCAACAAAGCTAGAATGAGTAGCAGCATCATCAACACGAAGAAGTTCTGCAGTCCGGGGATAGCTACAAACAGCCCGGCGGAGAGGCCAGCACAGGTCGTGGCAGTGGTCTCGAAGATGGTCTGACCGGTCCTAGCCACGGACTTGACGATGCCAGCAGGAGTTTCCCCCTCGTCTTTGATTCGATCAACGATGTGGATAGAATCATCCACCCCTATGCCGAAGACAATTGTCCCCACCATGGCGGTGAAGAAGTTGACGTTGACGCCTCCACTGCGCATCAGCAGCGGCTGCCAAATCACCACAACCCCTACTGCAATCATAGTGAATAGAGCCAGCCGAGGGGAGCGGAACAGGAAAGTCATGGTGATGAGTAGTATGAGCATCGTAGCTACGGTAGTCTCTGACTGAGCCTCGTGGACCCCATCATTGACGTCGATAGATACCGGCAGCCCCCCTGTCAAGAGCGAGTTGAAGGTCTGCTCCAACCCCAGGCCCTGACAGGTCCAGGCCGAGCCCCCGCATCCTACACCCGTCAGGAAGCTATCTATGGCATCTCGTAGAGAGCCTGCGTCGGCCAGATTGAGATATGGCTGGTTCACGTAAACCAGAGTCTTTGTCTCGCCTGAGCCCTGATCGGCATTCATCAGCATTGAGCGAATCTCTGGAGAGAGGGTGTCGAAAGCCACATTGACCATGTCCTCACGACTGGTCGCAGCGTAGGCCCAGCAATCAGGGCGCAAGGGATTAGTCGACTCGTCCCAACACTCATCGTGAAGAATTTCCCAAAGACTCTCATCGTATAATTCCAAATCTCCAACCATGACATCTACATGTATTGATTTCAGAATGGTTACTAAACTGATGGTAGAGGTATTAGCCACTTGATCAATTTTGTTGACTTGCATGATATCTATGGCATCGAGTATAGGGAGGTCTCGAATCGGGGCCGTGCCATTCTGGACCCCTCTCTGAGTAGCGTCTACAATGAACATGTTAGTCTGTCCACCATCGAAGACGTAGCTGTATTCTCTGAGGGTCTCATACGATTCCAGACCTGGTGGAACCTCGTCGGAGGCACCGCTTATTCCCTGTCCGAGTTGTTCCTCAAGAATACGGGCCCCCGAGAAAGTCAGGGCTAGGGTGACTATCAGAACTATGACCGTGGCCTTGACTGGAATCTCCCCTATTGACTCCCACATCTTATCGAAGACTTTTGAACGACTCTTTCTGTATCTCAGTAACTGAACCAGCGCGGGGACCATTAGCATCGATAACACGAAGGTCGTCGAGATACCTATTAGGAGCGTTGTTCCGACAGTCCTCATAGGCTCTATCGGAACCAAACTGGGCCACCTGAGTACGCTGAAGCCGATGATAGTGGTCAACGCGGATAGGAATATGGCGTGCCCGGTAGTGAGCACTGCCCTGACTGTCGCTGTGAGGCTGATATGAGGATCCCACGGGTCGATATCCTCGGTCTGGAAACCGTCCCTCTGAGCCGACCAAGCCATCTCGAGACGTTCCTCAATCAACTCAATTCTGTTCTCCTCTATCCTGTTGGTCAGATGCAGGGCGTAGTCCACCCCCAGCCCGACCAATATGGGGCCAACCGAGATGATCATTGGAGTGAGCATGATGTCGGCGATGACGGTGATGCCGAATGTTATCGCTAGACTCATCATAATAGGGGCGCCGCAGATAATAATGACCTTGGGATTGCGGTGTAGAAGCAGCATAGCCAGTGAGACTAGAACTATGCTGATAGGGAGCATCCT
>ENA-ORXI01001023-ORXI01001023.1-sediment-metagenome-genome-assembly--contig:-NODE-1023-length-22551-cov-35.635623_pt1 | contig 22551 bp, 22 predicted proteins | sample MGYA00237861_ERZ511468 | MGnify/ENA primary metagenome ERZ511468 (study PRJEB26299, sample SAMN06266213) | sediment metagenome | isolation source: Hudson Canyon methane seep mesocosm | place...
CTTGATAACAACGTGCGTGTTGTCGTGGGGAATGGCTTGCGTCCCAGTATTTGGAAAGATTTTAAAAGCCGTTTCGGTATTGAAACGGTAATGGAGTTGTATGCCTCTAGTGAAGGTAATATTGGTTTCACTAACGTTTTGAATTTTGATAATACGGTTGGTTTATCACCTTTCCCATACGCCATTATTGAATATGATAAAGAAGCCGAAGCCCCTGTGAAGGGAAGTGATGGTTTCATGCGTAAGGTGAAGAAGGGGGGCTCCGGTCTACTCGTTGGTGAGATTACTGAGAAGACCCCGTTCCACGGCTACACTGATCCTAAAAAGACAGAAGAATGTATTATGCGTGATGTCTTTAAAAAGGGGGATGCCTGGTTTAATACGGGTGATTTAATGCGTGATTTAGGCTTTAAACACGCTCAGTTTGTAGATCGCTTGGGTGACACCTTTAGATGGAAGGGAGAGAACGTATCAACCACTGAGGTTGAACATATTGTGGATAGCTGCACTCACGTCAGTGAGACTGTAGTTTACGGGGTCGAGATTCCTGAGACTAATGGTCGTGCAGGGATGGCGTCCATTCGACTTGATTGTGAAGAGTCAGAGTTTGATTTTAAATCACTATTAAGTCACTTATCTCAAGAGCTACCACACTATGCTATTCCTGTATTTATTCGTCTAAGTAAGGGGATGGAAACAACAGGCACTTTTAAGCATAAGAAAGCACCACTTAAAGAAGCTGGCTTTGATTTAGATAAGCAGGATAATCCTGTTTATGTGTGGTTACCTAAGGCGGATGCTTATGTACCTTTGACTGAAAGCATTCAGAAAGATATTGAGGCTGGTGAGTATAGGTATTAAGGGAAAGCCTGCTAGTTGACTAGTCTTCTAGCAAGGTCGCAACCTTAAATGTACTAAATTTTACGTTTGTTAACGGTGATAGGGCGTTTTCAACACTAAACTGATAGATGAAATAGTTTGTTTCCGGGTATTTGTAATTAAGTCGGAGTGCTTCTATGAATCGGTTGTTGAAGACAAAATTATTCGTATTAAGAGCTGCGCTGACGGCTCTAGCCTTATTACCGTTATCAGTGTGGGCAATGGAAGACGCATCAAAAGAGGATGTTATTCTATTAGCTGAATGTGGCGGTTTCTTTAATACTTATGGCACCTTGGTAGGGCGTACAGATTTAAGCTCTACCGGGAATCGCCTGGCAGCCAAAGTGCTGGGGCGCGCTCAAGATCCAAGATCATTAGCGATAAGCTATGAGCGGGGTAGTGAGTTTGCTGATAGCTGGCACGATGCTGATGAAAGAGCAGTGGTTGTAGATTATATTCAGATGTGTTCGCGAGTTGTTAGTCGCAATATTGATTATTTAAAAGCGGCTACTTAATATTTATCTTTGAGCCGCTTGTGATGACTATGTAGGTTAGTGCTAATAATAGGGCGTTACTTAGCTCGCAATTTAAACGCCATTGGGCTTTTCTCTTTCGGGTTATTCTGACTTATTGACGCTCGCTGATTCCAGCGGCCAATTAATTGCTTTTGTAGCTTTGTTTCCCACTTGAGTGCCGTTTTTTCATCTGATGTCCAAGTCTCATTAAACAATTTCTTTGCATTGGCTATGGCATCGGGTGAGCGCTTAGAAATATCTTTTGCAAATTTAATTGCTTCATCAAATGGGGTTTCAGTTACTCGTGTTACCAAGCCCATTTCTTTGGCTTCTTGTCCATCAAAGACTCTTGCTGTCATGGTGAGTTCTTTGGCCAGGTCAATGGGGATTAATTCCCGTAAGGTAATACTACCACTCATGTCAGGTATTAAGCCCCACTTCATTTCCATGATGGAAAATTCACAGTCAGGGGTGGAGTAGCGGAAGTCTGCGCCCAGTGCGATTTGAAATCCACCCCCCCAGCATTTCCCTTGAGTCACTGCGATGACGGGTACAGGAAGTTGACGCCAGAGGTAGCCAACATCTTGAGCAAGATTAGATATTTTACGGCCAGGTTTTACTAATAACTTTAAGGCAGAAATGGGGTTAGACATAATACTTTTTACGTCTAAACCTGAGCAGAATGCTTTACCTTCGCCTCGCAAAATAACGGCTCTTATCTCACGGTTTTTAGCCAGCTTTTTGGCTGTTTTGGCAAGCCCTTCAAACATATCCATATCTAATGCATTGAGTTTGTCTGGGCGATTCATTGTGACTACTGCAATATTGTCAATAATCTCCAGGGTAACGCGTTGGCTCATGGGTTATCCTCTATAGGTTGTAGGGTTAGTTGCTATTGGGCTAGTTGTAGAATTAGTCTGCATGATTATGTGTAGGGGGGCTTCATCATTATTGAAAATAGCATTCAGAATTTTAGCTTCTCTATCGACAATAATTTCGAGTAATTCGTCTACCCCTTTCATTTCATGAAAAGCTTCAAATCCGCGACGTAAAAAACTATGTAAATTACCTAGTCCAGCCATTTCTGCCGGTGAACGAGTCATTTTCAGAGTAAAGCGAACTAGGCGGCTTCGAACATATACATCAAGATCGTTACCTATGTTGGCAATCAGTTGCGTTTGGTGGGCGCGCTGTGTTTTGTTATTACATATACGATAGGCTTCGCAATAGCTTTCTTCTGAAATCTCATCAACTTTCAGCTTATTAAATAACGCGTTGGCAAGTTGTTCGTCAAGCTGCTGGGTCAGCAGGTTTAGTTCCACCAACAAGCCTACGGTATAAAGCAGGTTGTCTGGAAGTAGCTTCACCATGGTAGGGAATATTCGCTCAAGATCATCATCTCGTTGGGTAAACTCTTTAGGTGCATAGAGGTCTTTAAGTAAGAATTCTAAGCCTTGATGATATCGTGGTGTTGTATATAAGTCGTGGTGCGTTTTTTTCAGACGTGCAGCCTGCCAGTTGCTGAGTTCAGCCATAGGGGCTTCAAGTGACTTGTCAGCGCGATATCTAAAGTTGTGGTAGTCAAGCAGAAGCTGTTGGAGTCGTTCCGCATTATCGCTTTTTACTTTGGTGTTAATTAACTTTTCCCTGTACATGTCACTCTCTTAGGTAAATGGGTTTAGATAAGCGGGCATCTGAACTATTTGCTGTTTTTTTATATGATGTAAAAGATATTTGAGGGCTATTTTACACTATTTGCTGGTTTGGAAGAGAAAATGAAGTGGTTCTTTTGCTGGTCTGAGGGTACAGGCTGCTATTGAGCAGCCTGTAAACGAGGTTCTTGAGTAAAGTCGAGAGAAGGAAGCCATTCCTGACTATCAAGAGTTACAAAGTGGCTTGTTGCATCGGTTTCGATGATTCTCATTGAATTAGGACTGTTTTCTGCACTGGTTAGCATTAAGCCTCTATCTAAGATTCTATCTACTTTCGCAATTAAAAAGGTACCATGCTTTATGTGCTTATAGACATCGAAGGGGGTTCTTTCCATCCAGTCCATGATGTTTTCAATATTTCTTACAATCGTAAGGTGGTCTTTTGTTGCAGTAAAAAGCTTATTGAGAAGCTGTTTTTTTCGAGGGTTCATTTTGCCAAAGAAGCTCTGCCCGTAAGATGAGGTGGGCGTGCTATTAATAAAACGAATAACCCATGGCCACATTCCATGGCTCACTGGTTCTAGCAGCGCCGTGACCAAAGGGTGAAGCTGACCCTGTGGCAGAACCGGGGCTTCTAGAACAATATCTGCATTTTTATATAAATCAGGACGTTGAATTATTGCTTCCAATATAACCGCGCCGCCACGTGAGTGACCATGAACTCTGATATTTTCAGTGCTTGGCAAGTTTTCCATTGCCTGGTTCAATATGCTCGCATCGTATTCAATAGTGCCTTCAAGCGCCTTTATAGGAATTTCCCAAGGTGCAGGTTCAGGGGATGGTCCACTGACAGGAACGTGGTAATTGCTACAGGTAAGTAGTATTAATTCTGTGGTTGCATCTTGATAAGATTGGGTGAAGTAGCAGTGATTTTCAAGGAAACCATGCACGCCAATAACCGTGTGCGAAGCCTTTCCGCTGTGATTTCTTACTGAAACAGCGCCTTTTCCAACGGTAAAAACCTTACCTGAAAACATTTCAGTGTAAGTTTGATCAATGGATTTAATTAGCTTTCGGGCGTGTATTGCCTTCATTAAGCGTTATCTCCCAATGTGGGTAACAGATTGCGAACAACTCAAGTTTCCTTAGCTTTAAGGTCACTTACATACGGTTGCGCATATTTGTCTCTGAACCTTCGACGAATCCGCTACGTCTTTATTGTTTTTCTTATAATGACAAGCTTACTAAAATTTCATCAAGCTTGCCAAAATGTATCTGCTCAAGTCTATAATACTTTAGTCTAAACAGGTGTTTTTTAGCACATTATGGTGATATGGCTAATGTTAGTTCTGTTGCTAAGTTAAGGTTTTTTGTTGATCTTTTTATTTAAGAGTAAGTGCTAACCTCATGAATTTATTATAGGGTATGGATATGCACAATAGTGTTATTTTTTGTTACAGAACACTCTGCTGAGTAATTACTGATAGATGAATATCTAAAGTATATCTTTAGAGGCACTTGATCTGTTGTAATCATAGGTGCATATTGCTGTGTCGGAGCATTAAACTATAAAAATAATAAGGACGGTTACTAAGCAGAACCGTATCAAGGAGAGCGGCATGAGCAATGATGCATACGAGCCAATGAGCGGTGTAGATACCGCGTGGCTAAGAATGGATAGCCCTACTAATTTGATGATCATTAATGCAATGCTGGTTATTGATCAAATGGATTTTGACAGCTTTAAAGCGACTATCAGAAATAGATTCTTGAGTTATCGCCGATTTAAAAAACGGCCTGTTCAACACTCGGGGCAATATGTTTGGGAGCTCGACCCTTATTTTGATTTAAGCAACCATGTTCATCGGGTGGCATTACCCGGACTTGCCGACAAAACTATATTACAAGAATATCTGGCAGACCAGTTAAGTGTGACATTTGACCCTGCCAAACCTCTTTGGCAGATCCATTTTATTGAGAATTATGTTGATGGTGTTGTCGCTATTTTGCGGGTTCATCATTGCTATGCTGACGGTATTTCTCTTGTATCGGTATTTCACTCTATTACAGACAGCGATTCTAATGTTAAGCCGTTTGTTAACGTTGAAGCGAATACTCAGCAGGAACACCCTCGTGCAGACGAGTTTTATCCTTGGCCTCTATATCAAAAATTGATAGATAATGCAGTTCATGCGGTTGAGAAATATACTCGAATGGGTATTAAGGCTTCAGAAGAAAGTGTACATATACTTCGGGATCCTGACCTTATCAAAGCGTATGCAAATGACGGGTTAAAGGTTGTTTCAGAGGTCGCAAAGCTAGCTTTAATTCCTTCAGACCCTCAATCCTCGCTAAAGCGTCGCTTGGGTGTAAGAAAGACCTGCGCATGGTCTGAACCTGTGCCCTTGAATAAAATAAAGCACTTATCTAATGAGTTAGACTGTAAAATTAATGACCTGCTGCTTTCATGTGTGGCAGGGGCGTTACGGGAAAAAATGCTGGTATCCGGGGATGAAGTTGATGGTCAGGTTATTCATGTAACCGTGCCTGTGAATATTCGTCCTACCGAAGAAGGGCGAGGTGGGTTGGGTAAGTCGCAGCAATTAGGTAATCAGTTTGGTACGGTATTTGTGCCTCTGCCGGTAGGGATTTCAAACCCAATCGAACGAGTTTATAAGCTTAAGCATGATATGGCAGAGCTGAAAAAATCCCTTCAGCCTGGGGTGTCGTTTGGTTTACTGTTCGCTGCTGGTTTATTACCCAGGACGGTGCAAAAGCCGCTGATGGATGTTTTTGCTAAAAAAACCAGTGCAGTGATGTCGAATGTTCCTGGTCCCAGGGAATTTAGGTATTTTGGTGGCGCTAAAATAAAAGAGCAAATGTTTTGGGTTCCCCAGACCGGCGGTGTAGGTTTAGGCTTGAGTATTATTAGTTATGCGGGGCATATTCAATTTGGTTTGATTGGAGATGAAAAATTATTCCCCGATGCAGAGCAGATTGTAAAGCATTGCATTAAGCAAATTGACTATCACCGTTTTGATCGAGCAAGCCAAGACGGCTCAACTAAACATAGCTTAATTAAACACAGTGAGTGTGAAAAACAGCAGGTTCAAGTATCATAGTTACAATTATAAAAGCTAAATAATAAAGAGTTGAATGCGAGTGAAACAAAAAAACAGAATCCCACGACTGGGTCAGTGGTGCATGCTGCTGTGCGTGTTATTTTGGACAGGGGGGGCATTTTCTGATTCCCTTAAATTGTCTACCCCCCTTAAGTTAGCCACCTCAAGTTGGCCTCCTTATATTGATCGAGATCTTCCTAATCAGGGGCTTGCGGTTGAAATCGTTACTGAAGCTTTTAATAGAGCTAACGTAGATATTGAAGTGGTTATGATTCCATCTTGGAAGGAAGTAAGAGAAGGGATGGAAGTAGGGGTCTATGATGTTATTTTAGGCACTTGGTATTCTGATGAGCGGGCGCGTTTTCATCAATTTAGTGAACCCTTCATGATGAACAAATTAAGCTTTATTAAGCGCAAAGGAAGTGATATTTCATTTAATACTCTGGCTGACTTAGAAGGGCTAATGGTTGCAACGGTCAACGAGTATGCCTATGGAGAAGAATTCGCCTCGTATCCTGGAATTTACCAAGTTAAAAGTAATCATGTTGTTCAGTCTCTGATGAACCTTATGGATAAACGAGCCGATTTGGCTTTGGGGGATGCATGGGTTATGCGCCATGAGTTAAAAAATTATATGCCGAGCAGGCTTAAGGATATTGAAGTTATCAAGAAGCCACTTTCAGAGAAAGGCTTACGTATCGCCATGAGCTTATACGATAAAAAAGGCGCAAGTACTCTCGAAGTTTTTAATAGGGAAGTGAGTAAAATGAAAAAAGAGGGGGTTATTGACTCCATTATCGCCTCTTATCAAAAGCACTATCAATAATTTAGAACAAAGCACGTCTTCAACGGTTAATAGACTACACTTTATATACTTACCATTTCGGTTTTATGGTGGGGCTTTTATAAATTGATGGCGGTGAGGTCGTGTTAGAACTTAAGCTGTTATTGATAATAATAGTGGGTAATGGGGTGCCGGTTATACTTTATCGCTGGCTGGGAGATGCATTTTCTCAGCCTGTAGATGGAGGGTATGAGTTGCCTGATGGTGCTCGCTTGTTTGGTTGTTCAAAAACATGGCGAGGTTTCTGCGCGGGTATTATTGGCGCAGCGGTCGTAGCGTTTTTGTTAGGGTTTACAATAGTATTCGGTGTGGTGTTTGGCTTTTTGTCGCTAAGTGGTGACCTTGTTTCAAGCTTTATTAAGCGCCGAATGAAGCTGCCTGAGAGTAACCAGTCAGTAGGGGTTGATCAGATCCCCGAAGCATTTATCCCTTTAGTGATCGGTGCCTTTTGGTTGAGTTATGGAATTTCAACGATCATTATTGTAACACTCTCATTTTTTCTTCTTAATGTGCTTGTGTCTCCTATTCTCTATCAATTTGGCATTCGTAAGCACCCTCATTAAGAGCTTAGGGTATGCAGGGTTATTTCAGGTCGACAATTAATTCTCACGTTTACTACTGAGGTACCTGCGCCTACCGATGTATAGCCTTGCATTTTCTTATAGCGCCATGCACCTTTGCCTACAAAACGAGGGCAGTCGGAGTCTAATGTAATGGGGATTCCGCCAGGTAGGCATATTTGTCCCCCGTGTGTGTGTCCTGATAAGGTCAAATCAAACCCCGCCTCTGCTGCTTGCTTATATATGGCCGGAGTGTGTGATAAAAGGATACTCGGGGTAGCTGGGGATATACCAATGGCAGACTTGGATATGTCATCGGCTCTAAAATAGTGAGCGTCATCAATACCAGAAAGAAACAACTTACCCTGACCTTGTTTAATGACTGTATTTTCGTTCAGTAGTAGTTGAATCCCCATTTCCTCTAACGCTGGAACCATCAATATGCTGTCATGATTACCAAGCACTGCATAAACAGGCTTTTTGAGATGTGTTCTAACCCTAGCCATAGCTGAAATCGAGCTTTCTATATCACCAAATGTACGTGCTCGATAATCCCCCGTCATTACACAGATGTCGTAATTAACTTCACGCAGGCGCACCATTAATGCTTGGGTGGCTTTTTCATCCATGTCTACATGAAGGTCACTTAGGTGCAGTATGGTAAAGCCTTCAAGGTCTACATGAAGGTGGGGGAAGCGAATTTTGTTGTAGCGAATTTGAATGTTTCGTGCGTTTCGTTGCCCTCTGCTATGCATAAAAAATAAACGAAGCGTGTTTCTGATCACTGAGTGAATAGAGTACCAGTTTTCAATATGAAAGAAGTTACGTCCCTGACCAAATACTTGAGCAGTATGGGCTTTTTCGATGTTGAGACGTTTTTGGGCATGGTCTGAGCCCAGTCGTTGTTCCAGTTTATTTAGTATCTTTCCATGCATAATATTTTAAGCAAGTTATGATTTTATTAAATTAGTATAGGTTATTCGGGAATAAAAGGGGTTTGTATCATTACATAAGACCGGGTAAGCACGCTTAGTAATAAACAGTAACAAAATATAGCTGTTTTCTGACAGATGATAGAGGGGATATCGTTACACTATCATCTTTTTTCAGGATGATTACTGTTACGTTATGGCTACACTTGTTTTTGGTGCAATAATTTTATTTTTTTGCTTGCTTGCTCCTGTGGTTCTTCATTTTTACCAGCGACATCAGAATGCACAATTGGAAAAAATGCGCAGAGTAGCCCAGCTGACACACGCTTACCGGCTTACTCAGCGGTACTTACATAGAATACCGCCTCAATACCTAACAAGAGAATGCCGCTTACTGCTTTTAGAGCGCTCCATCACTTTCTTGGTGAAGTTAAAAAAAGAGACACCAGAAAATCAGCTGATTTCATCAAAAATGTTTCGTAATCAAGCAATGCTAGATGAGTTGCAAACTAACTTTGTAACACCTCCGCCAGTAACGCTGAAAACAGCTTTAGAGGCACGAGAGGTTCAGGTTAATTTAATTGACTTTAGTCGTTTTATTGAAATCCAAGCACGTTCAGCCGCTGTACCCCGAAGTATGGCGGACGAAATTACACCACAGCTAAATTGGTTAGCTGTTAAATGCATAACTGATTTTCATCGGGATCAAGGCGGTTTGGCGTCAGTAAAAAAAGAATACCGTCTGGTTGTGTACCACTATACCAATGCGATTAATGAGTTTAATAAGCATTTGGAGTTTGAGTTGGCTGAGCAAGGTCTGCAAGAGTGCCAGAAAATTGTAGCGCAAAATAGAGAGTTACTGGAGCAGCAAGAGGCAGGCAATGGCGCTATTGAACCACCTGCAGATGGCGGTTTGTTGATGCAGGAATGGGACACTTTATATGAAGATAGTGAAGACAAGAAAAAGCAGCTGTATGAGTAGGGTTCTGATTAGCTGCTTTTCTGGCTGGTAAATTATAGGTTCTACTAACCTGCTTTCTTTTGTGAGTCTATAGACTCAACATTTCCTTTCTCTTGATCTGTTTCTGTCAATACTTCAGGTTTTCCCTTGAGAGCTATGAGCATTTGATCTTTATGGTCAGCAATGAGTAGACCAATTTCTTCAGCCATCTCTTCACTTATTCCTTCTATCTTGGCTTCAAGGAATAAACGTAGGTTTTCAGCAAACTCTAGCTTCTTATCGAGAGCATCGGCTTCTTTTTTATCGGTAAAAGTGCGTTTTTCGGGATCTCTGTCAGACATATATAAGGTGGTTACCGCCATTATTTGCTCCGATACTGTATAAATGATCAGTGAATATTAGCTTGATGGTATCTATATTTCAACTGCTAAGTGTTTAAAACAGTGTAAAAAAGGGGCTATCTATCTTGAAAACACGGTAACAAAATAACTACTGATTAAATATTGATCAAGTCGTATTATAAGTTATGAACTAGCCCGCTCTATTGCGTATTAGTATGGTAGGTGTCTAATGACTATATCAATTAATGGTCCCTCAGGCCTTAGTGGTAATCAGCAATCAAGGAACGACCCCAATGTAAACTTTAACCGTATTAGCTCCGGGCAGCGTATTAATAGTGCGGCTGATGATGCGGCAGGTTTAGCTATATCTAACCGGATGGCAACACAACTAGGTGGGCTTACTACGTCTATTCGAAATGCGAGTGACGGCGTATCGTTCGTGCAGGTTGAGTCCGGTGCATTGAGTAGTATTACTCAAAACTTGCAAAGAATAAGAGAGTTATCATTACAGGCAGGAAATGGAGCTCTCAACAATAGTGATCGTCAGGCGCTGCAGAAAGAAGCTGATCAGTTATTAGAGTCCACAAATAGCATTCTTGAGACCAGTAACTTTAACGGCGTTCAGCTGCTTAATGATGACGCAACTCAGCAGTTTCAAGTAGGGCCTAATGTATCTGATACGATATCTATAGAAGGTAAAAATATTCAGCAAGCGTTAACGGGTGAAGGGCTCTTTGATATTGATTTATCAACTCAGGCTGGAGCCTCAGCCGCTCTGGGTACTCTGGATAGCTCTTTGAATGTTGTTAGTGAGAGAAATTCTGAGTTAGGTGCAGTAGCTAACCGATTTGACTCGATGATTGATAATTTACAAGAAACCAGGATTAATACCGCAGAAGCCAAAAGCAGGATTGCGGATGCAGATATAGCAAAAGAGTCATCAGAATTAACAGCAAAACTAATTCAAAACCAAGCTCAGATTGCTATACAGGTGCAAGCAAATGGCAATAGGGGGCTTATTCTTCAGCTATTATCCTAGTTCATTTATTTAATAAATCTGGATATTTGTACTAAAATAATAGGTGTTACTCAGTTTCTTGTCGGAGTCTATTATGTCCCCTCCAAGCTCCTTTGTAAGACTAGATATTGGCAAATCGACGACTAAAGAAAAGCGTAGTGGCCTTCGTAAGAAGGTCGCTTGGCGGGCAACAATTAGGACGACAGATAAGAACGTATTAGTTGGGCAAACTGAAAATGTATCTCCCAACGGAGCGTTGGTTTCTCTAAATTTATGCCTGAAAATGGATGATCTTGTTTTTGTTGAGATTGATGCATTTCATAATAATAAGAGACTGCTGCTACAAGCAATTGGCGTTGTGAAAGGTTTTACTTTGACGAGCAAGGGTTACAATAATAATCTGTTTTTTAAGACGCCCACAGAGACTACAACAACATTTCTAAAATCTTATACCGCTGAAGCTTAGGTTTGTTTAAGTATTCTTTGAAAAATTCTCTTATGAACTGGCACAATAAGTCTAATCTGTAATAATTAGAGGACATTAATAAGTTTTGGGGCGTGCTTCTAACGTCAAAATTAAGTTTTCCTAGGTATTTATCATGCTTATGAGAACCATAATAGTTCGAATGTGCGTGATCTTATTTGCGCTATCTTGCTCTACTCCTCTCGTCGCCCAGCCTGATAAAGACTCAATGACAGTCTTTATTTTTAACTCATGGAACCCCGATTTCTATTTCACAAAAGCTCAGGTGCAAGGGATTCAGGATCAGCTTAGAGCCCAAGGAAAAGAGATTCAATTTATTGTGGAATATATGGATCTACCTCGGTTAAAGGGGATTCCCCGTGATAAATTTATGGCGACGTACTATCAACATTTTAGAAATAAATATCTAAGCCGAAAAATTAAGTTTGATGTTATCTATGTGACCGATGACCCCGCACTGGAGTTCCTGACCTACCATAAAGATGAGTTTTTTCCTGATGTTCCTGTGGTATTTAGCGGTATCAATAATTACGCTTCCATGAATTTAAAAGGTAAAGAAAAAGAGTTTATCGGGATTACAGAAAAGGTTGATTACCTAGGAACCTTTACTTTAGCCGTCAAACTCCATCCTAGCGCTAAACGATTTATTATCGTAGGTGATCAACGAGAGAGTAGCCAAGGGCAAATTGGTGAAATTAAGCGTCTTGCTTCAAGCCTGCCGGTAGAATTCATTTATTTAGATAACCTGACTTTTCGTCAATTGGCGATGAAATTGCAAAACTTGAATGATAACGATGTTGTATTTCGTGTTGCTTTTTACACTGATCCTGTTGGAGGCAATATGACACTTAACGAGTCGATGCAGTTTTTACGAAATAATATAAGCGTACCTATTTATAGCTTCTGGAAGGGGGTGTTGGGCAAAGGTATTGTAGGTGGGAGGTTGCTTAGTGGTTATGAGCATGGGCAGCAAGCAGTGAATAAGTTTTACCAGAATGACCCTGTTCAGCGATATGGCGTAGGTGGCGGTGAAAACCCCTATATGTTTGATTATAATCAGCTAAAACGTTTTGATATAGCGCTTGGGCAGCTACCTGAAGGCAGCATTATTATTAACCAACCCTTTTCATTTTTTGGAGCCTATAAAGCGCTTGTTATTGGTACTCTTTCGTTTATCTTCTTGCTCCTCGCACTGTTGGTATTTTTGTTGTACAACATCAAAATACGAAAAATTGCCATTGCAAAAGCAAAGGCAGCAGACCGTTCTAAGTCAGAATTTATCTCAGTTATTAGTCATGAGTTACGCACGCCTATGAATGGCATTATGGGTGGTTTACAAATAGTGAAAGAACCGCTTAATAAGAGCCATAAAGAAACCGCTGCCATTATTCAGAAAAGTGCTGATGATATGGTGTGTATAATCAACGACATTATCACATACGCAGAGCTACAGGGAGGACTTCTAAACTATAAGGAACTTAGCTTTGATCCACTAAATTGTTTTAATAAACTTAGAAATGTATATGAGCCACTCTGCCAAGAAAAAGGGCTGAATTCCACTTGGCAATATGATCAAACTCTCCCAAAGTGGATTAAAACGGATGAAGAGAAGTTAGAAACAGTTATTTCTAAATTATTGGATAATGCAGTACGTTTTACTGATAGAGGAAAAGTAGCGTTCTCCGCTTATTGCGATAAAAATGCAGGCCAATGGCGTTTAGTCTGCTCGGTAAATGATAGTGGTATTGGTATAGCCGAGACAGCCAAGGCTGATATTTTTAATGTGTTTCAGCAAGTTGATAAGGGGTTTAATCGAAAATATGGTGGTTTAGGAATTGGCTTAGCTAACTGTAAGGAACTGGTAAATGTAATGGGAGGAACCTTAAGGCTTGAGTCAAAACAAGCTAAGGGAACTATATTTATTCTGGATATTCCCATTTTAGAAGGTACTAAAAACCAATCTCTTTCTAATAACCCTCATGTTATTAAAACGACTCACCCGATTCTTATTGTTGAAGACAATAAAGTGAATCAGCAGGTTCTGGTTGCAATGCTTAGAAAGCTTGGCTACGAATCAATTATTGCCAATCATGGTCAGGAGGCGCTGGATATTCTGGAAAAGGAGAGTATCTCTTTGATTCTTCTTGATCTACAAATGCCAGTGATGGACGGGTTTACCTGTGCAAAGGCCATTCGTTCGAGAGATGACGAACTGTGTGCCACGCCCATTATTGCAGTTACAGCCAATGTGATAGACGCGGATAAAGAACGCTGCTTCCAGGTGGGGATGAACGGTTACTTGCCAAAGCCTGTTAGGCGTAGCTGCTTAGAAAGCGAGCTTGAAAAGTTCCTTTCCCCCCCTGAAGGGTCTTCTATTTTGGATTCAAGTGGTCTAGTTGTAGGGCGAAGCACTAAGGACTGATGTCTTTGTATTTGTGATGTGCCATGTACTAACTGTGTGAGGAAACACTTTTAATTGGCGAGGTGTCTGATTCTACCCCTGCTACTCGTTGAACTTGGTTTCGTCCATTCTCTTTCGCTTTATATAGGGCTTTATCTGTTAATTCAATGAGAAATGATCCTGTTTCGCCTTGTATAAATGTTTTACAACCTGTGCCAATACTGATTGTAATGAATGGTTCAGAGAGTGAGTTAACATGAGGGATTTGTAAGTTTAAAATAGCCATTCTCAGTTTTTCGGCAGCCACCTCAGCACCTTCAATTGAGGTTCCAGGCAATAATACAATAAATTCTTCGCCTCCATAGCGAGCGGCTAAGTCACAGGGTCTTTTAAATACCTGAGCGAAGATATTTGCAACTTGGCATAGACAGTTGTCTCCGGCTTGGTGACCATAATAATCATTAAAACGTTTAAAGTAGTCTATATCACAAAGCAGCAGTGACAAGGGGTGACCAAACCGTATAGATCGATTTATTTCGTATTGATATTTCTCATCAAAATGCCGGCGGTTTGCCAAATTGGTTAAACCGTCAGTAGTGGCTAGTTGTTCCAGTTGTTGATTCACTTTTTCTAACTCAAGGGTTCTTGATTTAACCATACCTTCCAGGTCTTCCTGATACCCCCGTAGCTCATGCTCAATTTTCTTACGTTGCTCCAAGTCTTCTCTAAGGGTGATCCTCATGTCATTTAGAGCCCCAACTACAGAGTCCAGTTCATCTGCTTTCCGGTCACTTTTTTTACGCTTGATATGAAGTTCATTATCGAGATTATCAACATTCAATTTTTTGGCGTAGTCTGCAAGGTTTGATAAGTGTCTGCCGATAAGTAGATAAAAAAGAACTAAAATTAATGCTGATGCAAAAAATGTTTTAATACCCTGAGATGCAAGATATACAAGCGCTTTAAACTGAAGAGATTTGTAAGTTTCCTTTAGACTTGAATAGATAATGAGCGTGCCAACGGTTTCTTCGGCAGCATTGTTGCTTTGTTTAAATTTTAGAGGGTAGTTCAGAGTTAGAGACATTACTTGAGGGGGCTTGGTTCCCGCTTCAAAACTGCTACCTTTATCTGTTTCTATACGTACAAACTCAATGTTCTGAAAGCCCCTAATACCTTCCATTTGTAAATAAATTTGGTCGTAGTCGATATCCCAAAGTGATCGGGTCAGACTTGATTGATATCCCGAGGCAATCTGCCTCATGTTTCTTTCTATTTCAGTTATATCTTCACGGTAGCTGAGGTAGAGTTGGATGCCAACCACGATTAATGTAAAAAAAGAACTGATCGCAATGATCCCAATAACCATGCGAAAGCCTAATGAATGTGTTGATACCTGGTTCCATTTCTCTTCAATTTGCACTTGAGAGACCTCGAAATGATAAAGCAGTAAGAGTACCGGCGTCTTTGCTTCAGGTATTCGTAATTATAATTCAATATTGATGAAAAAGTAGTTCCTAGTAATTTGGAGAGTGGCGACTACAATATTTAGTACGATTGTGTTTGTTTAACCTTTCTGGTTATTGGAGTATTGTCGTTTTGCGCATAACTCTACTTTTAGTATTTTTCTTTCTGCCTGTTATGTCTAATGCCAGCGGCAAGGCTACCCTTTGCTCAGACCCATGGCCCCCGTTTATTATTGGTGAAGTAGGAAAGAATGCAATTGGAGGGATTGCTGTTGAGATTCTTCGTATTGCATTTAGTCGAATAGGTGAGGAAGAGCCAGAGTTTCCTTTGTATAACTGGGCTCGATGTTTGGAGAATATCAAAGATGGGAAAGAGAGTGGGGTTAATCTTGCGCTTAGTACTCCTGAGCGAAGAGAGTATATTTCATTTAGTCATGTGATGTTTTATAACAACCTATTAATTTGGTATTCACCTGCATTTAATCCAGATGGAATTCATTGGGAAACCGTGGATGATCTTGCAAAATATAAGATTGGACTTACCCGTGGATACAGTATGGGGGATGAGTTTGACCTGGCAAAAAAAGAGGGGCGTTTGCAGGTATTTGAGGTTCGTGAAGATTCGCAAAACCTAGAGAAAATACAGTTAGGTCGAATTGACTTTGTGATTATAAATGAACTTATTGGCCGCAACCTGATTGAGAGAAAAAACTTAGCAGGCGCTATTATTTCTATGGATAAACCTTTTCTTACTGAACCGTTTTATATGGGGTTTTCCAGAAAATCTCCTTGGCTTTCAGTACTTCCCAAATTGAATGAGGTTTTAGATAATATGCACAAGGATGGAACTATTGAGGCTATATTAAGCGCTGAATAAAGCACATGGTTATCTTAGTAATAAATAAAAAAACACAGAGTACATATTCTGTGTTTTTTTATTTATAAAGCGGCTTAACTTAAGGCCGACAGAGCCACATCGGAAGTGTAAAAACGTTCAAATCGCCTTCTAATTAAACCTTCTAATTGGCCGCTTTCTTTTAATGTATTAATAAATTGAGGCGCAAATCGTTCAGCTTCTGTCACTACTAGCTCTTGTGTGATCGTAAGGTCATCAAGCAATATACCTAGATCACCTTCACTATACTTCTCGAAGAAATAATCCACCATGAGTTCATATGAGTTCTTAAAGTAATCAGTGTTACGAAAACGGAGCCAGAACTCATAACCCAGTACAACAAATTCTGATAGGTCAAGACTATCCATCCCTTCCTGAAACTCGCCTAGAGTTTTATCTTCCAGCAAGTCTAAAAAATCCATTGCAGACACTTTTATCTCGTCATCTGTTAATGTGTCGTCAAAGAATGATTTACTTTCGTTAAGTATAAATCCAAGATTGTTTGAAATGTAGCTTCTAACATTGTCTTCAACCGCGCCCCCTAATTTAGGGACGGTTTTATTCACCATTTTAGAACCCATCTTTAACATTGAAGACACGCCGGGTACTTTCTTACTGATTATATTTGATTCGTAAATGTATCTGGTAATAGCTTGATACAGTACGCCAGAAATGAGGTCTTTATAAATAGGAAGGTCTATTATGTGATCTAAAACTTCTTTCCGTTGTTCGCGAAGTTCAAGAAATTTGTCTACAAAGCCTTCGTACTGATTATTGTCGATAATTTCACTTAAGTGAGTATTAAGGTGCTGCTCTGATGTAAAAAGGTGAGCGGCCGCTTCACCGGCTATTTCTGCTATAGCACCAGGAATTTCTCTATCAACAACATTTGTTTTTATTACGTCTTTTATTTTTTGAGCAGAAACAAGCTGGCTGATATTAATGGTTCTTACCCAATTCAACAGTGTTTCAGACTCTTCTCGAACCCATGTCATAAAAGTTGCTTCGTCGAAAGAAGCCATTTCGTGCTGTACATGAAGATCCAGAAGCTTATTTGCAATATCTTCTGCTGAGGGAGCGGTATTAGCCATAAATTACTTCCAGTTTACTGCGTGTTTTAAGACGGTTTTTTGTCTGTTTGGTTATTCTTAGTCATGACGTCTGATGCGTGGGCACTGTCTTCCAGTGAACCAAAATAGTCTGATGCGAGCTGCCCTAAATTCTGGTTTACATCTCTTATTGCATCATATACTTGGCCTGTGGTGGCATCGTGTTTTTCTTTTAGTGTTTTAAGGCGCTCTTCTTCAATAACGCCTTGATTAAGTACGTTGTAGCTGGTGTCTGCAATAACAGAGTGTACGTTCTGGACGGCTGAAACTGTGGTATCAACGGCAGTTTGTGCAAAGTCTTTGGCTATTTCTAATTGCTGAAGTAAGTTGGCCATGGGAAAACCTCAAAAAATAAGTTGTTTGGTGTACAGTTGTGCTTCAATATAAGCTGATGAATTAGAACAGTCAACACCTGTGCTCTGGAATGTGATTTGAACACTAACTGTCAATTGCTTGTAATGTTTTATGTGACGCATGTTAAGTAAATAGATACAATGGCGTGAAGAAAAGCAGGTAATGAAGTGTACAAGTGAACACCTATTTTTAAAAAAACATGTAGCTCCGGAAATAATTTGAATGTCGAGTAGAGAAGAAAAAAAGCGTCAAACCAGAAAGTCCCTAATGGATGCTGCATTAATGTTAGTTGGCAGCGGTAATAATTTCTCTAGTATCAGTCTGCGAGAAGTAGCAAAAAATGCAGGGGTGGTCCCCACTTCATTTTATCGGCATTTTTCTGATATGGAGGAACTAGGGCTTAATTTGGTTGATGATTTAGGTTTAATACTCAGACGTATAATGAGGGCGACCCGCCAGCATGAAGTAGCGAAAAACGGAGGACCTGCAGAAGGGTTTATTCGAGGCTCAGTTGAGGTTTATGTTGATTTCGTTTGCACCCACAGAAACCATTTCTATTTTATGTGCCAGAGCCGAACAGGAGGAACGCCTGCACTGCGTACCGCTTTACGCAATGAACTAAAGTATTTTTCTAACGAATTAGTTTCTGATATTCGTCATGTCTCTATGTTGCCAGAAGTAGATAGCCAAGATTTAGAAATGATTTCTCAATTGATTGTGGCAACGATGGCTGAAATCACGATTGATATACTTGATCAAGGTAAGGCTAATTCGGCCACCCAGCAGGAGTTAACGGAAAAGACGGTGAGGAAACTTCGACTGATTTGGTTGGGCGCTAGACGGTGGAAGTCGCATTAAACCATTGCTTCGTTGTATCGTCTGCTGGGTAAAAGCTTTCAATTCGTAACTCTTGTAAGGTAATGTCCTGAGGTGTTCCAAAGGTTGTTAGTGTGGTGAAAAAGCACAGTTTAGTGTTTTTATTTGCAATGTTGAATTCAAATATTGGTCCTTGATCTAGCTTTCCGGCCCTGTGCTGCCAGTCTTTTGGAATATGGGGCCAGGACAAGAATTTATTAAGTAAGTCATATCCATGTTCCTCGTCTGTATTTAGTAATTCATTTTGTAGTTGTTGTAATAGCACTGATGCAGTGTCTTCCCAGTTAGGTATAAATGGTTTAAGTCCATCGTCTGCTAAATAAAGGTCATAGGCATTTGAGTATTTAGTGAGTTTTTCTGGAGGGAGAAAGGCCGATAGCATTTTTAGAGCACCGATATTCACCATTAGCTGGTTACCTAAAGCATCCATCACAATAGCCGGGTAGGGGGCGTGGTGGTCGAGCATTCTTTGCAAGGCTTGGCGAACTTGAGCCATGCTTGGCGATTGTAAACTGGACTTAGTATATTTAGGGGTAAACCCAGCAGCAACCAGAAGTGAATTTTGTGATTTAAGCGGCATACCAAGAGTCAATGCCAAGCGTATGACCATATCATAGCTAGGCTGAGACTTACCATTTTCCAGAAAGCTCAGGTGCTTAATGGAAATATCCGTACCCATAGCCAAATCCATTTGACTAAGCCCTCGAACCTTTCTCCATTGCCGTATTGATCGACCAAAAAGTTTGCTTTGTTCATCTATTATTGCTTGATCCATTGCTATCAATACTTCCTTTTTGTTTCAGGGGTTACCTTAATTAAAACCAAAAGTTTACCTCTTAGGTAATTCTTTTTCGATCTTATTGTTTAGATAATGTGAGTGTGCTTGTAAAAGTGAACATTCTAAATAAAGGATAAAAAAATGAATTACTCGATTCAGTTAAAAGGGTTACTAGGCATCTTTACAGGTTTTAGTTTATTGACGATTTATATCGCATTAACAGCAGAAAGCTCTATTTTTGTAGAAGTAAGCTTAATGCTTAGTCATGTATCAACATTACAGTTTCATGTTTTAGTGGATATTTATATTTTGACTATTCTATTTTGTGTTTGGATGGTTAAAGATAGTCGTGAACTGAACCTCTCGACAATAACTAGGTTGGTATTTGTAGTGCTGTCACTTAGTCTCATTTCTATTGGGGTACTGTCTTATTTGATCTATCGAACTAGGTGTTTGAATGAAGTAAACTTAAACCACTCAAGCTGAAACCTCAGTTGATAGACTGTCGCCCTTAATTAATGGAGCCTACTTGTTTATGGCCAAATACTCAAAACGACATAATGAAGTGTCTGATAAAACTCAGGAAGAAGCGATGAAAATTGCGAGGGCAACCCAAAAACCGGGTCAGACGAAAGAGCAGACAAAGCTAATTTCCCAAGGGGTTCAAAAGGGTATTGACCAGTATAAGAAACAGCAGAAGGCTAAGGCTCGTGATTTAGACAAGCGGCTTAAGAAAGTGACTCGTTCCAGACATGAAGAGCCAGAAACGGTAGTAACAACAGAAGTCCACGTTAAACAGCATTGGTTTCCTTGGGTTTTATTGGTAGCTTCCTGGGGCTTTTTTGCGGCTTATATTGTTTATTAGATGATAACGTGTTTCAGGTTGAATATGGATACAAGTAAATGATTGAGCCCATGCAGAACTTATTAAAAACCCACTTTGGTTTCTCCTCCTTTCGTCCTGGTCAGGCTGAAGTGATTGGCACGATTATGAGTGGGAAAAGTGCCGCCGCGATTTTTCCAACAGGTTCTGGTAAATCATTGTGCTACCAGTTGCCAGCCATACACCTGCCTCATCTTACTTTATTGGTCTCCCCACTTTTGGCTTTAATGCATGATCAGTTAGACTTTCTTGCTAAAAAAGGAATTCAGGCCGCCAGTATTGATTCTACCCAGACCAGAGAAGAATCAAATGCGGTGATGGATGGTGTACGCGAGGGTCGAATCAAAATTTTGATGATTTCTGTCGAGCGCCTTAACAATGAACGATTCCGTCATTTTATTAGTCAGGTTCCGGTCTCTCTTTTAGTGGTTGATGAAGCTCACTGTATATCTGAATGGGGACATAACTTTAGGCCTGATTACCTAAAATTGCCCCAGTATCGACGTGAATTTAATATAAAACAAACCCTGTTGCTAACCGCTACAGCAACGCCTCAGGTCATTGAGGATATGGGGCGTAAGTTTGGCATTGACCAGAGCGACATAACGCTAACGGGCTTCTATAGATATAACCTTAACCTCAACGTTCAAGGTGTTACCAGTGAAGATAAACTTGATTGTCTAAGTCGCTGGCTTGAGGGTCGGGGGCATCAGTCAGGTATTGTTTATGTCACTTTGCAGCAAACAGCTGAGGATGTGGCAAAAAAACTAAGGCAGCGCAATATTCCTGCCCAGGCTTACCATGCAGGAATGAATAGTGAGCGAAGGCAAGAGATTCAACAGCAATTTATGACGAGTACGCAGGGTGTGATCGTTGCCACAATTGCTTTCGGTATGGGCATCGATAAAAGCGATATCCGTTTTGTTGTTCATTACGACCTTCCAAAATCAATTGAAAACTATGCACAGGAAATTGGTCGTGCCGGGCGTGATGGTTTAAGTGCAGATTGCCTGGTGTTAGCTAATAATGACAACCTCAATGTATTAGAAAATTTTGTTTACGGCGATACGCCAGAATCGCAAGCCATTTCTTATGTGCTGAATGAAATTTCGCAATGCTCAGCACAGGGGCGGAGCGGGGGGCAAGAACAGTGGCAGTGGGATATAGTATTTAATAGCTTATCAAATCAATCAAATATCCGTTTATTAAGTTTGAAAACACTACTGGTTTATCTAGAACTCTTTGAGGTCATCAAGCCGTTATATAGTTATTTTGCTGAATATAAATATAAGTTCTTACTGCCTCAAGAAGAACTGTTAGATCGCTTTAAAGGTGAGCGTCAAGACTTTGTAAGTGCTATTTTGAACGCTTCTGACATGGCTAAGACTTGGGCAACAGTTAATTTTGAACAACTTAATCAGCTTTACCCCAGTGAACGAAGCAGGGTTGTTACCGCACTGGATTACCTAGATCAACAAGGCATGATTGAGTTGCAAACTAAGCAAATGACGCAGGTATATCAGGTTTTAAAGGCAGACCTGGATATTGAGCAATTAACGGTCTCGCTGTTTGAACGATTTAGTGCCAAAGAGCAGAGCGAAATTAAGCGTATTCATCAGTTATTGGCTTTTTTTGCTAGTGATACCTGTCTAAGTCGCCAGTTAGCCCATTATTTTGCGGATAAACAGCTACAGGGTGATTGTGGTCATTGTTCTGTTTGTGCAGGGCAAGTAGCTCGTTTGCCATCTGCTCCCGAGCTAATGTCATTAGAGCAATTTGATTTTGTCAGTTTAAGTCGTGGTATTTGTGAAAAATTGGGTGATAGGGTTACATCAGTATTAATTAGTCGTTTTTTCTGTGGCTTGACTACACCCATATTTACTCGATTAAAAGTTCGCTCTCTTACGGGTTTTTCTCAGCTTGATAAATATCGTTTTTCTGAGGTAAAAGCTTGGGTTGAGATGAACCTTGTACTTATTCGCAAGTAAGAGATTCAACTGTATTTAACTCACTGATCTTAATTCCATCCCTGCCTGATATTTTGACTTCATACATCATTCTATCGGCCTTAGCCAGTAGTTGTTCTAATACTTGTTCTGTATTTTCGTGGTACTTGGCTACATCTTTTAAGCAGATCAGCCCGAAACTCGCCGTTATTTTTATGCTTCGACTATTGGCTATAATTTCTATTTCTTTGATTGCCGTGCTGAGTCTTTGAACAAGTAATTGAGCATACTCTGGTTCTGTAGCATGTAAAAGAATAACAAACTCCTCGCCACCGTAGCGGCAAATAAGTTCGCCTTCGCGACAGGTGTCTTTGGTTGCTGATGCAACCGCCTTGAGCATTAAATCTCCGGTGGCATGCCCATATTTATCATTTACATCTTTAAAGTGGTCAAGGTCAAACAACACTAATGATATTGGGCGTTTGTGGCGAATTGCGTTTGAAATTTCTGTTAAAGCCAAATCAGAAAATGCCCGTCG
>ENA-ORXI01001024-ORXI01001024.1-sediment-metagenome-genome-assembly--contig:-NODE-1024-length-22545-cov-9.801362_pt1 | contig 22545 bp, 16 predicted proteins | sample MGYA00237861_ERZ511468 | MGnify/ENA primary metagenome ERZ511468 (study PRJEB26299, sample SAMN06266213) | sediment metagenome | isolation source: Hudson Canyon methane seep mesocosm | place...
AGAAAACACCTTGAATTAATTAATGGTAGTTATTTATTAATGAAAGGAGCGACTCAGGATAACTGGCTTCATGAGATCCCAAAAAGTAAATGTCAAGGTGAGCGAGTTAATCTTACCTTTCGGGTCATTGGTTAATTTTTTTTGCTATCGTCATAGAATGTGCGCTTTAAAACCTGTCGTTGTAAAAAAATTTAGGATTTAATTAACACCAAGGTACTTTCTGAACGGACTAACCCTCAGCGTTAAGATGTCTGGTATGGCTTAATATCATTACCCTGTTACTCGCAACTCTATGGCTACGTTGTTTTAAGTTTTATCTTAAAAGTTAAAGCCAAGGAACTTTTGATTTTATAAAAACATCTAAAGTGCTTTAGTAATGGGAGGTTTAGTGTGGAAAGTTTTTATTGGTTTATTTTAACGATTGCATTAATTCCAATTTTGGTGGGTAGCGTTGCAGTATTGTCTTATTATTTACAATCATTATGGTCAGACGGTAAAAAGCGTAGTCACAGTTAATCATATTATCTTTTTGTACGGAGCGAGATGGCATGAGACTCGAAAAATCAGAGGTTAACGTGTTTATATCACCACATTGATTAGAAAATTATATGGCTGAGAAAAGGAAAACAGCTCAAATACAGCGCCTTTACTCGCAAGTAATTTCAGGACTTCTTGGGAAAGTTGTCACTTCTAAGAGGTTTGATAGTGCGCTGTCAGAGGAAACACTCCAACGTATAAATGCAACTTGTGAACGTCACCCTGAAAGCAATGGAGTGAAGCAAAATTTTTGACCAACTGGCGTTTAATAAACCTCATTAATACCGTTATTTTTTATTGTAAAGTCTCACTAAGGTTCTAAGAATATTATGATAGCTTGGCAGATTCGTGCTAATAGTAACGTCACTTCAGTGTTGTAAGGGTCGTTTGTATTTTTAAGCACATCCGGTTTTAGGTGTATTAACCTTATTTTAAAAGCGTCCTTTACGTTAAATGTTGCCATTTATTTAGAACATTTGAAGCAATCAAATTTGAACTATAAGTATTGGCTTATATCCAAATACTAAGCGCACTAGACTGATTTATAAATATTGAGAGTTTCACTTCATAATGCGAGGTTTGTTATGAATGAGCAGAAATATGAAGATCAATGGTTCGAGATAGATAAGACCACTTACGATTGGTCATTGAGGGCTTTTCGTACGCTTAGAAAGATGTTGAAAGTCAATATTAAACTTCATGCTGAGAGTGACCAAATTCAGCAAGGGAGTATCTTCTTATTCAATCACTTTTCACGTATTGAAACATTTATCCCCCAGTACCTTATCCATGAGACCAGCGGAGATTATTGTTGGTCAATAGCCTCAAGTGAGTTTTTTAACGATGACAGTATTTTGTCAACCTATTTAAAGAAATTAGGGGTTATTCCGCATGACCACCAACGGCTATTTCCTCTATTGGCAAAGCAGATATTACACGGAAAAAAAATTATTATTTTTCCTGAGGGAGGCATGGTTAAAGACCACCGAGTAATGGACGATTCTGGAACATTTCAAATGTTTGACCAAATGTCTGGCGTTATTCGTAAACAACATACCGGCGCTGCGGTTTTGGCCCAAGGCATTGAAGCGTTTAAAGCCACCGTTAGAAATGCTTACCGGAAAAAGAACGTCAGTAAATTAATGTATTGGCAAGAAACATTAGAGTTTGAAAATATGGATGCGTTACTTATGTCAGTAGCCAAGCCAACATTAATAGTCCCTTCTAATATAACTTTTTATCCGATTCGGTCATCTGAAAACGTGTTGTTAAAAGCGGTTGAGTTTATTTCGGGTGGATTAACACTAAAACAAACAGAGGAGTTATTAGTAGAAGGTAACATTATTTCCAGAGATACTGATATGGATGTCACGATGGGTCAAATGGTTGACCCTTATCGGGTTTGGCACCCATGGAATCACAGTTTATTGGAATTGGTTGCTTCTGAATTTAATTCACTTGACGATGTGTTTGCACTGCATCAAAAACCTAAGTATTTCAAACAGAAAGTATTAGGCCAGTATTTCAGAAAAAATGCTAAGGCAACGCGCAATCAGTATATGAAAATAATATATGCCAATGTAACCGTTAATTTAAGTCATTTAGCTGCAACACTGATTATTTTTTGTTTTCAGAAAGGTCAATTTGAAGTTAAAAAGGACCAGTTCTATAAGGCCTTATATCTGAGTATTAAAGCACTACAGAAACACGACGGTTTACGCTTCCATTCAAGCTTACTGAATAGCGAAGAATATCAAAAATTACTCAGCGGGGAAAATGCGCGATTATTGCATTTCTTTGCAGTTGCAAAAAGGCAGAACTTAATAGAAGAAGATAAAACAAATTATTTTTTAAAAGAAAAATTAAATGACTCACATGACCTATTAACTATCCGAATGGAGAACTTGGTTGCCGTTTATCAAAATGAGGTTGCACCGCTTACCAGAATTGGCAAAGCACTCAGAAAAGCATTTAAAGATGCGGAAAAGATTTCTAATAAGCAATTAGCATTAGCATTATTTGATGATCAATGTGTATCCCGGCAATGGGATAAGAATTATTTTTCAAAGCCACAATTTGATGATATTAATCAATATGAAAACATCGCGGCTGACCCCAGTCCTTTTTTACTGATGCCTAAGCAGAAAAACGGTTGCGGTGCTTTATTAGTTCATGGTTTATTGGCTTCGCCGGCAGAAGTACGTGGTTTAGCTGAGCAACTCAATAAACAAGGCTATACGGTTTTAGGTGTTTGTATTAAAGGCCATGGAACATCACCTCATGATTTAAGAACGCGAACGGCTGAAGATTGGTATGACTCAGTTACTCAATCGTATGAGATTTTGGAACATTTAGTCAATCAAATTGTACTAATTGGATTTTCAACGGGAGGCGCTTTGGCACTCAAACTGGCAGCAGAAAATAAACCCCGTGTTATTGCTGTAGTCGCCGTTTCTGTACCGGTTCACTTTGTAAATTCAGAAATGATGTTGGCCTCTTTATTACACGGGACTAATCGGTTAGTTAGCTGGGTTTCAAGTCTTGAGGGGGTTAAACCTTTTTTACATAATGATCCCGAGAATGCTTCGGTTAACTATCGTTCAATTCCAGTGCGTAGTTTGTATGAATTGAGGCGTTTAATTCATGAGTTATTGATAGTGCTCCCGGAAATAAAGATTCCAGCCTTACTTATCTATTCTAAAAATGATCCTATTGTTGCCATAAAAAGTGCAGATATTATCCTAAATAAATTAATAACCGATGAGAAGGCATTACATATTATTCATGCTGATCATCACGGAATTTTATATAAAAACAGCGATAATATTTGGCAACGAATTGAAGATTTTGTCCACGATGCCTGTGCTTATAAAGACCGTCATAATTCAGAAGAAATGGCAGTGCTAACGGAATTTAAGAAGGTAGTATGATGGCTAAGCCATGGCTAGCACACTATCCAAATGGGGTCCCGGAATTTATTAAACCTCTGGAATATACTTCCCTAGTGGATTTTTTGGAGCAAATAACCCAGAAGTATAAAGGCCATACTGCATTCTCTCATATGGGTTTGAATCTAGGTTATTCTGGTCTTGAAAAAAACAGCCGTTATTTTGCCAGTTATTTGTTGTCACTGAATTTAGAACGGCACTCACGGGTTGCAATTATATTGCCTAATTGCTTGCAATACCCTGTCGTGTTATTTGGAATTCTCAGGGCAGGGCACATTGTCGTTAATACGAACCCCCTCTATAGTGCGAGAGAATTAAAAAATCAGTTGAATGATTCCGGCGCAACGGTCGTGGTTTTATTCGAGAGTGTCGGGCGTTCATTTGAATCTGTTGCTTCACAGACAGCGGTAAAACATATTGTCATTACCAAAATGGGTGATTTTTTCTCTTGGCCTAAATCAGGCGTCATTAATTTTACCCTTAAATATATTAAAAAAAAGGTGCCGGAATTTAATTTACTAACAGCCGTTTATTTAAATGACACACTGATTTCAGGGAAAAAACGATTGTTTGAAATGCCGAGCATTGATTTGAACGATATTGCATTTTTACAATATACGGGAGGAACAACGGGTGTCTCAAAAGGCGCTATGCTGAGTCATGCAAATATGTTGAGTAATTTGGCGCAGATTCACAATTGGATTACCCAGGAAAACAAAGTTGAAAAGGAATTAACTGCCGGCAGTGAAATTGTTATTACGGCATTGCCGCTCTATCATATCTTTGCACTAACCGCGAATTTATTGTGTTTTATGAAATTAGGCGCTGAGAATGTTTTAATCAGTGACCCACGTGATGTCTCTTTCTTGATAAAAAGCATTAAGGCGAAAAAATTTACCTGTATTACCGGCGTTAATACCTTGTTTGATACGCTTTTACAGGCCCCTGATTTTTACCAAATTGATTTTTCGGCTTTAAAATTAAGTGTCGCTGGAGGAATGGCTACACGGGAACATATCGCACGGCAATGGAAAAAACACACGGGTTGTATCTTAGTCGAATCCTATGGGCTCACTGAGGCATCACCTGCGGTGACCATTAATCCATTAAAGGGGCCTGACTTTTCGAACAGTATTGGTCAACCGTTGCCTTCTACCGAATGTGAAATTCGTGATGAAAATAACCAACTGCTTCCAATTGGTGAAAAAGGGGAATTATTTATCCGTGGGCCACAAGTTATGGTTGGCTTTTGGCAGCATTCTGATGAAACGCAATTGGCACTTTCTGAACACGGTTGGCTGAAGACCGGTGATATTGCAAAATTTGATAGCAAGGGGTTTTTATATTTAGTCGACCGTTTAAAAGATATGATCTTAGTTTCTGGTTTTAATGTTTATCCGAATGAAATTGAGTCGGTTGTATGTGCGCATCCACAAGTGAGTGAATGTGGTGCCATAGGAATACCGGATCAACATTCTGGTGAAGCGGTTAAGATTTTTGTCGTTAGGAATGACTCCTCACTAGATAAAGCACAGTTAATGCATTATTGCCAACATCATCTAACTGATTACAAGTTACCACGAGCTATTGAATTTAAATCATCATTACCGAAAACGGCTGTCGGAAAAATTTTACGTCGCAGCCTGAGCCATTAATAAAAGGAGAAACACGCATGAATAAAGCAATTATTGCGGGCTACTGTAGATCACCTTTTACGCCCGCATTCAAGGGCCAATTAGCGGTTACTAGGCCGGATGATCTAATTGCACAAGTTGTCATGGGATTAGTCGACAAGACCGCTGTGAATGTGGCTGATATTGAAGATTTGATTGTAGGGTGTGCTTTTCCTGAGGGGGAGCAGGGGCTTAATTTAGGACGTATTGTCGTACATTTGGCTAACTTACCGCATTCAGTTGCGGGGATGACAATTAATCGTTTCTGTGGCTCTTCGATGCAAGCCATCCATATTGCTGCAGGGGCTATTGAAATGAATGCGGGCTCGTTATTTATTTGTGCCGGTGTTGAATCAATGACTCGTATTCCTATGGGCGGTTATAATAGTTTACCTAATCCCGTCCTTTATGATCGTTACCCTGAAGCCTATATCAGTATGGGAGAAACCGCTGAAAATTTAGCGACGGAATATCAGATAGCACGTGAGACTCAAGAACAATTTGCTGTAGAAAGTCATGCGAAAGCAACTATCGCACAACAAAAAGGATTTTTTCAAGATGAAATAATTCCAATTACGTCAACGCCACGGGCAGTGCCGATTAATCAGGATGGTTGTATTCGCCCTGATACCACTGAAAGGATATTGTCTGAATTACCCTTGGCTTTTCTTGAAAAAGGAAGTGTTACGGCGGGCACGTCTTCTCCTTTAACCGATGGCGCTGCGGCCGTACTAGTTTGCAGTGAACAGTATGCTGACCAAAATAATTTACCTAAAATAGCCCGCATTATAAGTACTGGAGTTTCAGGTTGTGCGCCTGAAATTATGGGTATTGGGCCTGTCGCCGCAACTGAAAAAGTACTCCAACGTGCTGGGTTAGAATTACATGATTTGGGGGTTGTGGAATTAAATGAAGCCTTTGCGGCACAATCATTAGCCGTTTTGGAACATTTATCAATTCCAGAAAATATTTTAAATATGGATGGCGGTGCCATTGCACTGGGACACCCCTTAGGAGCGAGCGGCGCACGGATAACGGGAAAGGCAGCCAGTTTATTACAACGCGAAAATAAGCGTTATGCCTTAGCAACACAGTGCATTGGCGGTGGTCAGGGAATTGCAACTATTTTGGAGGCAATCTAATGGCTATTTCAAAAGTAGCCGTTATCGGCGCGGGTGTTATGGGTGCAAGTATTGCTGCGCATATAAGTAATGCTGGCATTCCGGTGTATTTGCTGGATATTGTGTTAAAAAATAACCGCAATAGAAATCAGCTGGCCGAGACAGCTATTAAACGGCTGTTATCAATTCGACCCGCCGCTCTCATGAAGCCCGCTAATGCGCGGTTAATTACCCCGGGGAATATAGAAGACCATTTGGATAAAGTAGCAGAAGTAGACTGGGTTATTGAAGCGGTTGTCGAAGACCCTGCAATTAAAAATAATCTCTACCAGAAATTAAATTTGCTCTGTGCACCGGATACGGTGATTTCATCAAATACTTCAACACTGCCAGTGTCCGTGTTGATTGATGGCCTACCTGAAACATTCACACGACGATTTTTTATCAGTCATTTTTTTAATCCACCCCGTTATATGCCATTACTGGAAGTGGTTATTACTTCAACGACTCAACCAGCGCTGGTACAACCTGTTATTGAGTTTGCGGATCATCAGTTAGGTAAAGGCATTGTTTATTGTAATGATACACCCGGATTTATTGCCAATCGTATCGGTATTTACTGGTTACAGTGTGGTATGAACAGTGCAATAGCGATGGGACTGACAATTGAACAAGCAGATGCCGCCTTGCAACCGTTTGGAATACCTAAAACAGGTATTTTTGGTCTCCTCGATCTTGTGGGTCTGGATTTGATGCCCGCTATTATGCTGAGTATGAAAAAAGCACTGCCTGAGACGGATGCTTTCCATCAGATTAGTCATATACCTGATCTGGTCAATGAAATGATTGCTAAAGGGTATACCGGACGTAAGGGTAAAGGCGGGTTTTACCGTTTAAACACAACGGATGGTCAGCGTATTAAGGAATCTATTAATTTAAAAACCGGGCAATACCACATCAGCACTAAACCCTTAACGGTTAATGATTCACAGACAACAACTTCATCACTGCAAACCCTATTATTAACCGATGATCTTATGGGGCGTTATTGCTGGGAGGTGCTTTCAAACACAGTCTGTTACAGTGCCGATATTTTAGTAGACATTGCCAATAATATTACCGATATTGATAGTGCAATGACCCTTGGCTACCATTGGCAATTCGGTCCTTTTGAATTGCTCGATAAATTAACGGTTCCCTGGTTTGTTGAGCGCCTTGAATCAGAAGGTAGAGCTATTCCCTCGGTACTTAAACATAAACGCTCCTTATATAATCTGGTTCAGAAAAAGCCTTGTTTCTTAACACCAGAGGGACACTATCAAGCGATCATAACTCCACCCGGGATATTAAGGTTAAGTGATATTAAACAACAAAATAGTGCTGTTTTAGAAAATAGTTCGGCTAGTTTATGGGATTTAGGTGATGGTGTTGTTTGTTTAGAATTTCATAGCAAAATGAATGCACTGGATTTTGACACCCTTTCTTTGATACGACAAAGTATCGACAAAATCAGACAGGAATTTATTGCTTTGGTCATTTATAACGAGGCGGATAACTTTTCTGTCGGCGCTAATTTAAAGCTCTTGACGACAGCGATTAATCATCAATCCTGGCATGATATTGAAGTGATGATAACTGAAGGCCAGGAAACGTTCAGTGCACTTAAATATGCACCTTTCCCTGTTGTTGGAGCACCTTCTGGGTTAGCGCTGGGGGGAGGGTGTGAAGTGTTATTACACTGTGATGCGATAGAAGCACACAGTGAGCTTTATATGGGCTTGGTTGAGGTGGGTGTTGGCTTAATTCCAGGGTGGGGCGGTTGTAAAGAGTATTTACACCGGTGCTTGCATAAAGCCAGAAAGACAATGGGGCCGATGCCTGCCATTATTAAGGTATTTAAAACCATTGCTATGGCCGAGGTTTCTAGGTCTGCTATAGAGGCTCAAGAGCGTCAGTTTTTATCCTCAACAGATGGCATTACCCCCAACAGACAACGACTATTAAATAATGCTAAGGTTAAAGCATTGGTTATGACTGATGGCTATCAGCCACCCAAAGCTCCGGTATTTATATTGCCGGGTCCAAGCGCCAGAGTCACGCTTGACATAGCCTTAAGAGGGTTTCAACTTGTTGGTAAAGCAAGCGATTATGATGTTGTTATCGGGCATCAATTAGCTCAAGTTATCAGTGGGGACGGTTGTGATATAACTGATTCCGTAGATGAAAAGCAGTTACTGAATTTAGAATTGCAAGGTTTTATGGCATTGGTTAAACAGACTCAAACGCAATCTCGATTAGAACATATGTTAAGCGTCGGTAAACCATTAAGAAATTAAGGGTTCTAGAGATAACATATGGCATAACTTTTTTAAGGGGTATGACCCAATAGAATACTCAGTAAGGATCTTCTGATTACTCTCAACAGGGATAAGGTGACACTATGAAAATCCTTACCATTTCAGATATTCAGGCAATAATAACCACATTGGGGTTCGAAGATTTTCTGCACCGTTTAGTAAAAACGTTGGAGACAGATTTTCATCGTTGGCCTGATTTTCAAAAATCAGCCCGGCAGGCGACGCATTACGCGCATGGGGTGATTGAACTCATGCCCTGTTCGGATCAGGAGTACTATACCTTTAAATATGTTAATGGTCATCCTGAAAACACGGACCACGGGAAACTGAATGTTGTCGCTATTGGTCAATTAAGTTCAGTAGCAACAGGTTATCCTTTAATGATAAGTGATATGACCTTATTGACAGCACTTAGAACCGCTGCAACAGGCGGGTTAGCTGCAAAATATTTAGCGCGTGATAATTCACAGTCGCTTGCTATTATTGGCAACGGGGCACAGTCTGAATTTCAAACAATTGTATTAGCACATTTATTTCCCATACGTGAGGTACGTTATTATGATATGGATTACAAGGCTATGGTGAAGTTTGCAACTAATCTCGCAGGGGCTCCTTTTGCGCTTAAACCGTGTCTAAATGTTGCTGAGGCGATTCATGGGGCTGATATGATTGTGACGGCAACCGCAGCTAAAAAAAAGCAATGTTTATTTACACTAGATCAGTTGGCACCGGGGACTCATATACAGGGGATTGGCGGTGATTGCCCTGGAAAAACAGAATTGAGTCATGAATTAATGATGAATGCAAAAGTCGTGGTTGAACATACATCACAAAGCATAGTGGAAGGGGATATACAACAATGTAGTGCTGCTGATATTTATGCTGAATTATGGCAGTTAGTTTGCGAGATTAAAGCCGGGCGTGAAAATAATACTGAAATAACAGTATTTGATTCTGTTGGTTTTGCCTTAGAAGATTTCTCAATACTTACCATGATTTATGGCTTAGCAAATGAATTACAGCTAGGAAGCGATTTTGAGTTATTACCTGAATTGGATAACCCGAAAGATCTTTATGGGCTTTTACGGTCATAGAAGGTAAAAATTATTTTTTTCATGAGTTCCAGAGTTTTATTTTTTTTATCACCTTGTGGATAAAATTCACTTATCTCTAAGCCTGCAATTTTAGGCATATGATTGATAAGTTTAAGGGCGTTAATAAGTTCTTGGGCTTTAATGCCATGTGCTACCGGTGTGGCAACGCCAGGTGCTTCCAAGGGTTCGACAAAGTCCAGATCAATACTGATACCAATAACCTCTGTTTTTAGACTAAGCTGTTGCGCAACGGACAATAAGTTTTGTGAAAAATCGTTAATGCTATCTGAAAAAACAATTTTAATGCCCCGTGTTTTGAGTAACTTATATTCTTGCGCTTCGAAACTACGTATTCCCATTAAAACCAAGTTCTCTGGTTTTATAAATTTATTACCCGGATAAAGGTGAGCCAATTGCTTGTCAGTCGTACCTAATAAGGCCGCAATAGGCATTCCATGGATATTTTGTGTGGGTGAGGTAAAGAAAGTATGTGCATCCATATGCGCATCTAACCATATTAAGCCAAAATCCCGTTGGTGTTTCAGGCTTTGTAATACCCCGGACCAGATTCCCATAGCACAAGAATGGTCTCCACCGATGACCAGAAAGGGAATGTTAGATTTAGACCAGTAACGCGTGTATTGACTGATTGTTTTATTGAGGTGTCGAAGTTTAGCGTATTTTGTGCCGCCTCTCTTTGGGTAGACCATGTGCCACTGTAATTGTGGATGCTCTAATTCAGTAGCATAATAATGAATGTTTTCGCGTAATAATTCTGCAGCATTACTGTATTGATTAAGAGGGCCGCCTAGGTTTGATGCAATACCCAGTGTTTGAATGATTGCCATGACCTGAAAGCGGGCCCATGAAAGCTATTTAATTTAGAAATTGTTTTCTTTGGTAATAAAAGGTGTTCACTAGGTCATTAGAATGGAACTCGCCTGACCACAGCGTTCTTCCTTGTTTGTCCCATGTTTTCCAGTACCCGACTCTACTGCCACAATGATAATAGCCTGTTCTGGCGATTGCATTGTTGTCATGATAAAAAGTCCAGAGCCCGGTTTCCTGGTGGTCTTGATAATTACCCGTTACTTTAAGGTTGCTGTTTATATACCACGCTTGGTAGCGGCCTTGTATACGACCCTTGGTACAGGTTGTTTGTGATTGTTTAACGTTGTCCTTAAAGTAAGTAAGGATCACGCCGGAAAAAGGCTGGTCATTATAGTAATAAAGGTCATCACTACAACAATGATAGAGCTGATTAAAACCAGTTAAAATAGGTAAGAATTTCATAGTGCACCTCTTATCTATTTTGACCTGACCAGAGAGGTATAATTCCGTTATATTTTAACATGTCAGCAACTGTGAACAGGGAGCTGATTGTGGCTCCCAGAGGATTAGAATTTTGCTGTTATGTAAATGAAAATTTTTGCAATATGTTATTTTTGGGTGAGTAAATCAATGTTTCCTCCAATGGCAGAAGCATTAATCGAAAACGTTTTTTCGATAGCAAAACGGGTAAGATAATTAGGACCGCCCGATTTCGGACCAGTGCCTGAAAGACCCATTCCGCCAAAGGGTTGAACACCTACAACGGCACCTATCATGTTGCGATTAATATAGATATTGCCAACGTGTGTTTGTTGTTTGATCTGATCAATGAATGATTCAATTCGGCTATGAATGCCTAATGTTAATCCATAACCGGTTGCATTGATATCAGCAATAACTTGATTTAATTGTTTCGGGTGATAACGAACTATATGCAGAACAGGGCCGAAGACTTCTTTTTCTAATTGCTTTAACGAGGTTATTTCAACAAGACAAGGACCAAAATAATGTCCTTTCGTTAATTGATCAGAAACAGGAACCTGATAAAGCAACGTTGCCTGTGTTTGTATACTTTTAATATGATCAGATAACTGTAGGTAGGCTTGGCTTGTAATGACAGGACCAATATCTGTTTGAAAGCAGCGTGGGTTGCCAAGGGTTAGGGTTTTCATAGCGCCAATTAATAGCGCGATCAGGGTGTCGGCAATATTTTCTTGTAAGAACAAGACCCGAAGCGCTGAGCAGCGTTGCCCGGCGCTATTAAATGCTGAGGTGATGGCATCCCGCGTGACTTGTTCGGGAAGTGCTGAACTATCAACTATCATGACATTTTGACCGCCCGTTTCAGCAATCAGAGGTATTATTTTTTTATGGTGTTTAGCGAGTTGTTGATTGATTTTTTGAGCCGTTTCACTTGACCCAGTAAAGGCGACACCGGCTATACGCTTGTCTGTTAATAATTGTTGACCTATTGAATGCCCAGGTCCAGGCAAAAAATGCAATACGGAGACCGGAATGCCCGCTTCATGAAGAATATTAATGCATTTCATTGCTGTGAGAGAAGTTAACCGCGTCGGTTTGGCAATAACCGTATTACCGGCAATCAATGCGGCGGTAATTTGACCTATAAATATTGCTATGGGGAAATTCCAAGGACTAATACAGATAAAAATACCGCGCCCGGTTTGCGCCAAACTATTCCGTTCACCGGTTGGTCCCGGTAAGATAATCGGGTGACTCAGTTTTTCGGTGGCTATTTGGGCATAATAATGACAAAAATCAACTGCTTCTCTCACTTCATTAAGGGCATCAACTACTGTTCGCCCTCCTTCGCGAATACAGATTGATACCAATTCAATACGGTATTTTTCGAGTAAACTGGCGGCTTTTAGAAGGTATTTTGCTTTTTTTTCGATGGCGACTTTTTGCCACTGAAAGCAGGCATCAGAGGCATAATTTAATGCCGCTGTTATCGCCAGAGAATTACTATAAGTGACCAGACCAACGGTATCGTTTGAGTCGGCTGGATTGAGTATGGTTTTGTTCAGGCCACCGTAGTATTGACCGTTAATTAAGGGGGCTGCTGTGAGTTGAGTCTTCGCAATCGCTTTTAATTGCAGTTGAATGGTATTAATAACGTCAATATCATTTAAATTTAAGCCGTGAGAATTTTTCCGTTTTTTCCCAAATAATTTAGGGGGTCGTATTAGTTTGGTTTTAAAAGGGAATGGCGGTGCTTTTAGTTTAGAAATAGGGTCGGCGATAGCATCATCAATCGGGATCTCAGGGTTCTCTAAAAGACTGATAAATGATGTATTAGCACCATTTTCAAGTAGTCTTCTCACCAAGTAAGGTAAAAGATCTTTATAAGAACCCACAGGAGCATAGATTCGACAAGGTACTGGCCATCGCTTAACGGTCATGATTTCATCGTACAGTTGCTCACCCATCCCGTATAAACGTTGAAATTCATAGTGTGTATGGTTTTTCGCTAATGAATAAATGGCAGCGATGGTGTGGGCATTATGGGTGGCAAATTGAGGATAAAAAACGTTGGGTTGCGATAAAATAAGTTGTGCGCAGGCCAGATAAGAACAATCGGTCATTATTTTCTCAGTAAAAACCGGATAATCGACAAGTCCTTGTTGCTGGGCTTGCTTGATCTCATAATCCCAATAGGCTCCCTTCACTAGGCGTATGGGGATAATTTTATGCCGGTGTTGCGCTAAAGCACTGAGCCAGTGAATGACAGCAATCGATCGTTTCTGATAAGCCTGTACCGCAAGCCCGAGTCCCTCATAGTCTTTCAGGTCAGGATGGTTAAAAACGTTCGAAAATATTGCAAGTGACATCATTAACCGTTCCGACTCTTCAGCATCGATAGTTAATGTGATCTGTGCCTGTTGTGCTTTATTCGCCAGAGTTAGTAACTGCTGAGTGAGTGAAGTAATAGCTCGATGGTAATGATTGAGTTCATAACGTGGATAAAGCGCTGAGAGTTTAACCGAGATATTCGGGTTTCTCATAAGATGAGTACCACTCGATTGCTGGCTTAGTTGTTCGATCGCATCGAGATAGTCTTGATAATAGCGAGCGGCATCGATGGTTGTTAAGGCCGCTTCACCGAGTCGGTCAAATGAATATAAGTAGTTTTTATGTCGCTGGCAGTAATTAAGTGCTGACTCCATAGATTGAGCCAGAATAAATCGATAGGCTAAAAGGCGCATGGCCTTTTTTATAGCCGCATGGATTAATGGACTCCCTAAACGTATCGTCAGATTATTAAATATTGACAACCATTCTGTAACGGTGGGAAGTCCTTGTTGTTCAAGTCGGCCACTGAATGCTAACGCTTGTGTTGCACAATTGACTAAAAATGATGGGCTATGGTTAAGATGCTTGTGCCACTCAGCACTGGTCAGCTTTTCTCTGATGAGCAGATCTTGGGTTGCTGCATCAGGAATTCGTAGCAAGGCTTCTGCCATTCCCATTAAAATAATACCCTCTTGGGAATTGAGTTGGTATTCATGTAAAAAAGCTTCGGTAACCGTTTGTTGTTTTGTTTTTCTTCGTATGGCCGTCACTATAGTTCTGGCCGATTTATTGATTGATAATAGGTCGTAATTATTTAAATAAGTTGAAAATTCTTTGATCGATTGACTGTCGTCACAGAGATACTGTTGACCGATAGCGCTATAGTATTCAGAAACTGTGTGTGGTGCCATAGTTGCTTAATTAAGAGCTGAGTTGTGCATTAAGTGTAAGCCTTAAGTATTATTTTTGAAGTAAGGCTCTTTTGAATGCAGGTCGTTGAGAGAGAGTCTGATGATAATTGTATAAGGTTTCAAAGTTGCTAATTAATTCAGGAAACCAGTCTAAGGTTGAAACGATCATAATGTCAGCAGTAGAGAAATATTCACCAAGAATATACGTTTTATTGCGTAAGCTATGGTCTAGTACAGCAGCAATACGTTCAAAGCGTTTTTTACTGTCATCGATAACAGATTGGCGACGCTTAGAAACTTCCAGTAATTGTGTATGTAAGAAAATATTAACCAAAGGTGGCTCCATTGTTCCTGGTACAAAAAACATCCATTGATAATAATGTCCTCGATTAGGTGCGTTTATTCGGGGCGCTAGGTTATGCTGTGTGTACTTGTCAGATAGGTACAGGCAAATCGCACCTGCTTCATATAAAGTAATATCGTCATCAACTAAGGTTGGCACAGTACCGAGAGGGTTAATTTTTAAATAGGATTGTTGTTGACCTTTATTGTTAAACACATCAATAAAAGCTATGTCATAGGAGACCCCTAACTCCTCGAGTAACCATAATGGTCTGAATGACCGTGTATTGGAACAATGATAGAGTTTCATTGAGTTATGCCTTAATAATTATGAATTATTGTTTTTTCGAGTTAAGAATGATGCCCGGTTAATTGTTCTGGATTAAAATAATCAACACTGATTGCTGTTGTTCTTGCATCCTCAGCAGCGAATATTAAATTTGCTTCTTCTTGAGTAATTATTTCTTTTATTACCGCTTGTTCTACAGTCGTTTGTAGATTGCCTTTTGTTAATTCATTTAATCGTTGAGCTTGACGTATTTTCATTTCCGGATCGACGGCTTTAAGTACGGCATCAAATGCATTTTCTATTCTGCCGGTAGGATCATGGCCGTGGTGGTTGATATAGATACCCTCAGTGAGTCGATTCCTACTGGCATTGTCTGAGAGCAAGATACTTGAGACTGAATGGGTTAAATGATCGCCAGGAGGATTGTTATCACGTAAAAGGAAGTGTTTTAGGAACCATGAAACAAAAGGGTAAGGAATTTTGTTGATAAGCGATAATAAGGCCTGTTGTGTTTGATAAAGTGTTTGTTGACAGCCCCAATGCATCAGCGGTAAGTCATCATCCTGTTGACCTTGGTCATAGAAGTGTTTGAGTACCGCAGAACACAAATAAAGGTTACTCAAAGTATCGGCAAAAAGTCCCGATATTATTTCCCGACGTTTTAATGACCCCCCGAGTGTAAATAGAGCAACGTCTGTAAATAAAATAAAGAGACAACTCAGGTGCGTGAGTTGTTGATAGTATCGACGCGTTAATTGCGTTCCAGGGACTTTAAGAAATCGTGTATTGCTTATCGCATACCACATATTAGCTACTATTTTGTGCAAAACAAAGCCGATATGTCGAAACAAAATAGTATCGAATTTGTTAAGTGTTTCAGCCTTTTCTTGCCGTTGTAACAACTGCATTTCTTGTTGAATAAAAGGGTGTGCAACAATCGAACCTTGTCCAAAGATCATCAGGCTACGCGTTAGAATATTAGCACCTTCGACAGTGATACTAATTGGGATTGATTGATAGACTCGCCCCATAATATTGGTTGGCCCTAAGCAGATTCCAGCGCCGCCTTGGATATCCATACCATCATTGACGATACGACGCATTCGTTCGGTCAGTTCATATTTGATAATTGCAGAAATGATTGTAGGCTTGTAACCATTATCTAAGGCTGAAAGGGTTAGGTTACGAGCAGCATCCATAATGTAGGTTTCACCTGCCATGAATGCGAGGCGTTCTTTGATCCCTTCAAAATCGCCAATGGGCCTATTAAATTGTTTACGAATTCGGGCATAAGCACCGACATTACGACAGGTATATTTAGCGGCCCCAACGCTGAGTGAGGGCAATGAAATACTGCGGCCAATCGTTAGGCATTGCATAAGCATCGACCACCCGTTTCCGGCTTGTTCGACACCGCCGATAATGGCATCCAGCGGGATAAAAACATCATGTCCCCAGTTAGGTCCGTTTTGGAATGCGGTATCTAATGGGAAGTGACGTTTTCCAATTGAAACGCCAGGTGTATTAGCGGGTATTAACGCAACAGTAATCCCAATATTTTCTTGATCGCCTATTAACTTTTGGGGGTCATACAGTTTAAAAGCCAGCCCAATGATGGTGGCAATAGGACCTAAGGTAATATAACGTTTTTCCCAATTTAATTTAATACCTAAAATATTATCTTTTCCTTGATAAGAACCATAGCAAACAATACCCTGATCAGGCATGGACCCTGCATCGCTACCGGCATGAGGCCCTGTTAAAGCAAAACAAGGGAGTTCTTGACCGGTAGCCAGACGGGGCAGAAAATAATTTTTTTGTTGTTCGGTACCATAATTTAATAAAAGTTTGGCAGGTCCCAGAGAATTAGGAACCATGACAGAAACGGCCGCTGAGACACAGCGACTGGAGAGTTTCATAACGACTGCAGAATGAGCACTATGGGAAAATTCCAGGCCCTGATATTTTTTAGGAATAATTAACCCACAAAATTTATTCTTTTTGATGAATTGCCAGACTTCTTCGGGAAGGTCTCTTTGGTTGAAGGTAATGTCCCAGTCGTTGAGCATGGTACAGAGTTCATCAACCGGTCCATCTAAAAAGGCTTGTTCCTCTTCGGATAATAAGATTTTTTTCTGTTGTTGCAACAACTTCCAATTAGGTTGACCTGAAAACAGCTCAGCATCCCACCAAGTATCACTGGCGTTTAAAGCCATTTGTTCAGTGTTTGAAATGGCTGGAAGCTTCTTTTTAAGATAGCGGTAAAAATAGTGACTTAAAAATTGTCGTCTGATCGGTCGGATAATAAGTAAGGCTGACAGAAGCAGGGTCAGAAGAACACCGGCAAAATCCAATTGAGTCAGTTTAAAAGAGGAACTATAAAGCGCTAATAATGCAATCAGTATAAAGACAGAATCTTTTAGTCTTCTATGCCAATAGCTACAACATATAACAGCAATGATAACGATCAGTAGAATAGCCACTATCACCCCTTCTTTTAATATGGACAACGATAATTGCAACCCTTTCAATCTAAAAATTAGACCTGAAAGAAATCGTGTTGTTCAAAAATTAAATGGGCTCGCGCGTAGTGTCGTGACTTAATGGTTATTAATAACTAAAACTTTTCCAACGTAACAGGGATGTGATAAGTTTCATCCGACAAATAAAGAATACCGTCTTGAATAGTACACTGTAATTGCATCGACCGTTTTATTAGTAAATCAACCCCTTCGGCATGAATATGCCAGGCCGATAAATTATTAAAGCGTTGTAAGTATTTTTGTTGTTGTTCCCACCAGACTTTTGCTTTACGTTCATGGTAAGTATAAATGATGACTTTGTTTGCATGACTGCAGGCTTTTCGAAGTCTTTTTGCATCAGGTTGTCCTAAATCGATCCAGAGTTCAATCTCATCGGTCGGATTTTTTTGCCAGAGTTCAGGTTCTTCATCGTTACATAAACCTTTGGTAAAGCACAGTCGTTCACTGGCATTAGCTATAAAGGCACTAAGACGGATCATAAAACGGAAGTCTGTCTCGGAGGGGTGTTGAGCAATTATCAATTCATGGTTTTGATAATAATGCCGATCAATATCGGCAATAGTAAGTGAAACTTTGTGAATAGTTGCGTTAATAGCCATAAATGGTGATTTGTAAATCAATGGGTGATTTTACCATCAGGTTGTTCACGTCTTTGTAATTAATTGAATAATCGCGTAGTTATTAATGGGTGGTTTATAAGGCAAAAAAAATGCGGGACTCTGCATTAAAAGAGTACCGCATAAAAGCTATTTCAACCCACGAGGGGGATTTAAGGAGAATTTACAATTCTGAGTTCATCATAATACGAATTTTTTTAAAGAGAATGTGACACAGTGTCGCGCGACAATTTGACGCAGGCGACCGATAGTTTTTACACGGCGGTGTCACTCTGAGATTAACCAAATATATTAAAATTTTAATCTTCTCAATTTGTTAGGGGCATCCCAGCGTGAATTAGATAATCTAAGGTCTATTTCTTTTGAACCCAAAAATTGTACATTCCTGCAAAAGTATTAACATGCTCAAGTTCAAACTGATGCCACAGTGACAGTGATTCAAGGGCATCTTTTTCAGGGTACAGGGTTATGAATTGTTGTTTAATTTGATTATTGTTTAGTTCAAAACCTATAAATTGAAGGTTACACTTTTCTAAAACGGTTTCAATTTCTGGTAAGGTAAAGGTGTGTTCCTGTTTATGAAAGAGTAAATCACGGCAGTGACTCAAGCTATAGAAATCACTGGAATTTAATACTTTCTTCAGTTCAGAACCATAGTCGCTGGAAGAGGACATGATTTCAGAACGAAATTTACGTATCGATTGAGCAGTGCTGTTAAATTGGTTTCTTTTAATAAAATCATGTGTCTTTATAAGATGTTGTCTGGCTATTTGACTGTATAAACCAATTTTCATGATGCCGTTTTGATTTAATAAATCGATTAAAATTCTCCAACCCTCCAAAGGGTCACGAAGGTGATGGAGTACCCCTACCGATTCAATAACATCAAACTGTAGGTCAAGTGTCTGTAATTCTAGGATATCAGCCTGCTGATAATTAATATTTGTAATTGATAATTCATGCGTCTTTCGCATGGCATAAGACAAACTATTTAGGCTTAGATCGATTGCTAAAACCGTGCAATTTAGAAACCTTGATTGGCTGTTTAGTGCATGCTGACCGGTCCCACAACCGGCAATAAGGATGTTAGGCATCTTTGAATAGTGATTATCGTCAATACTAAGTTGTGGATTAATTGCATGTATGTTTTCTCGAATCGTTTTAGGATTATCGAATAAGCCGGGATTAATCCAACGAGGATAAGGGTTTTGTTCATACTGTTCTTTGACTGCATTAGATGTTGAGTCATTAATGCTTGTTAATTGATGAATTTTTGTTTTAAGGTGCTGCTCTTTTTTAATATCGAAAAGTTGCCGAGCGAGAATTTTATGACTATTAACGGGCAAGGCGGTCTTTTGCAGTTGTTCTGCCCATAAATAGTTGTGCAGAGGTCGGTATGCCGCTAATAAGACAATCCAAATCGGTGGTATGGGTAGATTATTATTAACTTGATAGTTGATTTTATTTTCAAGTTTAGTGACATTTTGTATTTCTTCATCCGTTTCAAAAAATATATATTCGTTGGTAAAACAATGCAGGGCAAGTGAATAATAAAATGAAAAATCTATACCGTTCAGAACTGAGTCGAAGAGTTGATTCAGTGTTGCGCGGCGCATTTGTGTGAGCAAATACTCAATCTCAGGATCAGCGATTGGGCAGTTTTCCAAGAGTGCTAGAAAAAGGGAAATTGAAGCCAATTGATCGGAAAAAAAAGGGAGGTTTTTTTCAATTAGGTCATTTTGACTCGCCTTAATAGCTAATTTTATTTTAGGGTGCTGTTGTAAAGCACTAACAATAGCGGGTGCAATATAGTTTGGGTTAATAGTGGGTTGTTGTAGTGCTTTGACGAGATAGTTTGAAAAACTTTCATTAAATGTTTTAAATTTTTTTTGATGTAAGGCAGTTGCATAACTGGCCCAAAACTGGGGGTTAGTCGGCTTAATCGTAAGCGCTTGCTCAATGGCTGACAGTGCGGCGTCAGTTTTTCCAAGATCATTATAGGTATTGCCTAAGCAATTATGGGCCTCAGCGTCACTGGGGTCTATGCTGAGAGCTTGTTTATAACAGTTAATGGCTGCTTCAAGATTGCCGATAACATGCAGTGTATTGCCCAGATTACAATGCGCTTCTGTGTAGTTAGGATTTATCTGTATGGCGTGTTCATAGTGACTGACTGCTTTTTCTATATTGCCAATACCTTTGAAGGCATTGCCAAGATTAATATGTGTATCAGCATGGAAAGGATTAATCTCTAAAGCCCGAGTGTAACTTTTTATTGACGCATTAAGGCGATCACAGGCTTGAAGCGTATTACCGAGGTTATAATGCACTTCGGCATTATCCGGATTGATTCTTAGGGCAGATTCAAAACTACCAAAAGCGGCCTCAGTCTGGTTAAGGGTTGCGTAGCAGACCCCTAAGAAATTATATAGCAATGCTTCATTAGGGTATTTGCGGGTTAATCTGATTAATACCGCCCGTGCTTCTTCAATCTGCCCTGATGTGTAAAATTTAATAACGGCATTAATTTCGGTGTCTGTCGGGTTTCTATGAGTGTTAGACATAATGGTATGAAGTCGCTTTTTAAATCATTTTTTTACGCGTTGGTTTTCTGGATGGTCACTCAGAACTTTCTGTTAATGCTTTTGGGCTTTTTCCATAAGTCCTTTTTTTCGTAAGACTCTGCTGGTTGTAATAGATTCTATAGGCTCATCACCTTTAACATTTTTTGTATATATTAATGAATTTTATTGTAATCCATAGTAGATAAACTATGTAGATTTATTGCTTGATTATGTCGTGGAATGAATTCTGTGGTGATGGCTTTTTTAACTCAGGTGAAGTTGTACCCATTCATCACAAATAAAGCGCGGTAATCGCCATTGGTAAGATCGGGGTGCATACTAACTAATCATCTTCTCTCGCCTCTTACGTGTTTATTTCAGCATTAAAGCGTAACGATACTTCGCAATATTATCTGCGTTAAATTCTTTAATTTCATTTAATTCGTGTTAAACAGTTTTATGCCGTTTATCAACCACTAGGACCATAGCGGTAACGGTTATCACTTCGGTCAGCATATTATTTCTATGATTGTATCGATCGTAATTTTTTTTGGCACATTCATTGCTGCCTTTATAGAATATCTTTTAAGCGATTCATTTTTGGTATATTTTATTATATAAAACAATGGATTAGTAAGTTATCAAAGGGTCAATGAACATATTTTATAAAAGTTGTGGCAGCTTTTTGCCGCTTTTAAAACGCATGACTCGTCGAAAACAACGGCTATTTTAGGAGCAGATATGAATAAAGCCAAACTTGCTATTAAACAATATGATTCTCTTCAAAAAGAAAAGGGTGATGAAGAACCTTTATTGAAGAATGATTTGATCAAAGCATTATTAGTTTCAACACTGGAAACAATACTGGAGCAATCTAGCAGTATTGATAAAGAAAATGATCAAATGCGGATAAATAACCTGTTGCGAAGTATCAATATTATTCATGCCTTGAAGGACTTTTTATATGTTGGACGAGAAACAATATTGGCGGATGAATTGGCCCTATTATCGACCTATTTAAATCAGAGTACAGTGGAAACTAAATCAGATACTAATATGTCTATTGTTCACTATGTACGTACTATTTTAAATGAATTAAAAGGTCGTAGTGAAGTCATGCCGGTTGTCCAATATCGTAATCAATTTGTAGTTGAATAAGATTCTTCCATTTTTTTAAAGTTTAAGATTGGGCGAATTTTTCTATTTTAAAGTGGGATATTTTATCTCTGAAATGTAAGTGAGAGCCTTCTGGAGGAAAAGGAAAAGGAAATGAATAGAAAGTTTTTTTATGGTTTTTTAACAATACTGATCCTGTTGTTTATGAGTCAAACGCATGCCCAAGATCAGCCGTCAGAAGGGGAAGGGGCTATTTCATGTATAGATGTTTTCGATGATAAAGACATTTGTAATTGTTTAGATCTGAAGTGCCCTCACGAAGTTGGGGAAGCTCCAGAGCCTAGTTGTTTTGAGGAAGAAGCTATTGCTTGTGGTGTTGATCCCAAATTGTTGCAAGGTCTCAATTAATCACAGGCAATGGTCCGGCGTCGATTAGTTTTAGATGGGGATTTGTCATTTAACTAAAAGAATGTATTTTTTTGATTGAGTCTAAGTATGTGTTTTTTATGAGGAGAAGAAAATGAAAAAACAGTTTTTTTATGTGCTATTAACAACATTGATGTTGTTGTTTATGGGACAAGGTTATGCCGAAAATCACGCTTCAGTGGGTGATCCTGATGCGATGGGTGGTCCCGATGGTATGAGTGGTCCCGATGGTATGGGTGATCCTGATGCGATGGGTGGTCCCGATGGTATGAGTGGTCCCGATCATATGGGTGGTCCCGATGGTATGGGTGGTCCCGATGGTATGGGTGGTCCCGATGGTATGGGTGGTCCCGATGGTATGG
>ENA-ORXI01001027-ORXI01001027.1-sediment-metagenome-genome-assembly--contig:-NODE-1027-length-22514-cov-5.352944_pt1 | contig 22514 bp, 25 predicted proteins | sample MGYA00237861_ERZ511468 | MGnify/ENA primary metagenome ERZ511468 (study PRJEB26299, sample SAMN06266213) | sediment metagenome | isolation source: Hudson Canyon methane seep mesocosm | place...
GTGTTGCAGCACGATCTTCTTCACTACCAATTACAGCAATCTTAAATTTACGCGGTAAGTAGGCAAACTCCGGATGGAAGGTTGACCACTGACGGATAATTTCACACCAAGGACGAGGATCTTCTATTTCACCCGCATGAACACCAGCCAATTGATCAGAGGTGGTATTACGAATACAGTTACCACTGCTTTGAATAGCATGCATTTGTACCGATGCAAGTTCAGCTAAAATATCAGGCACAGTTTCTAATGCTGGCCAGTTCAACTGGAAATTGGTACGTGTGGTGAAATGAATATAACCCTTGTCATAACGACGAGAGACATCGGCCATTTTACGTACTTGCTTTGAAGACATAAGTCCATAAGGCACTGCTACACGTAACATTGGCGCATGGATCTGTACATACAGACCATTCATTAATCGTAATGGGCGGAACTGCTCTTCCGTCAATTCACCCGCTAAGTAACGACGGGTTTGATCACGGTATTGTGCTACCCGCTGATCGACCATCGCTTGATCATAATTATCGTACTGATACATTTAAATCTCTACACTCGATATTGGACCTCATATTATAAGCGATCATTACTTATAACAGGAAATTATAAATAGCTATATTAATATATGATTATCTTCTAAACTTTCTAACTTTTAATTGTTCAAAACCAAATTCGTACCCCTGCAAGCCAATTCACACTCGTTCGACTCTCTCCTTCTTGGCGAGAAAAATCTGCCGTATTGCCAAAATGTCTTGCCCATTCAATACCAATATAAGGGGCAAATTCGCGCTCTATTTCATATCGTAATCGTAGCCCTATATCAATATCTGATAACCCACTACCGAGTTCGATGTCTGGATCATTCTTACTAAAAAAATTAGCTTCCACTTCCGGGCTTAAAATCCATTTTTGAGTCAACATCAGCTCATATTCAAATTTTGTTCTCAAGCCAATATTGCCATGCTCTCCCATGAATAATGAAAGGTCTGTTTCAAAAAAATAGGGAGCTAGACCTTGTATACCAATGGCTAACCAATCTTTATTTGGCTCTGGTTTAATATCATGTCGCCAGCCAATTTGGGCATCCCAGTATGGTGCTATTGCACGACTATAAAGTAACTGGAATTCTGCTCCTTCAACGTCACTGTTACTTAATTCGCCTTCTGTTTTAAGCCATAGTTTATTGATGTCTTTGCCAATCCAAGCTTGTACACCCCAAGCACTATTATCATCATCTCCAATTTCAAGTTGATCAATCTTAACCATCATTAAGATAGGGTCATCAACCATGCCAGCAGCATAGGAAACATTAGCACAACTTAACGCAATAAAGAGTGTAACTAATCTAAACATTAGATCACCCTCACTTCACGAAACATACTTAGCATATGAAACATTAGATGGCAGTGATAAGCCCAGCGTCCACGTGCATCTGCAGTGACCAGATAACTCACTTTCGAGCCTGGCTGAACAATAATAGTGTGTTTACGAGGAATGTGTTCCCCATCACCCGTTTCCAATTCGCTCCACATGCCATGCAAATGCATTGGGTGACTCATCATCGTGTCATTAACCAATGTAAACCGTAGTCGCTCACCATATTTCAAGATAATAGGTTCCGCATCAGCATATTTAACACCATCAATTGACCACATATAACGCGTCATATTTCCGGTTAAATGAAGTTGAACCTCTCTTTCTGGTTCGCGAGGATCAGGCGTTTGATACAAATTACGTAAGTCAGCATAGGTCAATACCTTTCGACCATACTTTTCAGCATGGTCACGTAATCCGATGCCTGGGTCATCTAGCTTATACATGGGCATTTCAGCACGCATATCTACTTGAGGCCCAAACTCTGTCTGTTTATGTTTTATCGCTTTATCACTACCATAGCCCGCTTTACCTGAGCCCATTTCTGATGCCATTGCCAGGTGCATAGAATGGTCCATCTGATGGCCCATTTCTCCTGACATGTCCATCGGCTGCATTTCAACCATATCAGTCATTTCACCATGATTCATGCCCATATCTGCCATAGTTAGAATAGGAGCAGGATCAAGTTCTGCTAGTTCTGCTTTCATATTGACATCGGGGGTTAAGACACCATAAGCAAAGCCTGTTCGGTCTATGGCTTGAGCAATAATAGTATGTGCTTTATCAGCTTCAGGTTCGACAATCACATCATAGGTTTCGGCGACTCCGATACGAAAGTCATCAATTGTGACCGCTTCAATATTTTGACCATCTGCAGCCACAACGGTCATTTTCACATTAGGAATTCGAACATCAAATAAGGTCATTGCTGCAGCGTTAATAAAGCGTAAACGAACTTTTTCACCTTTATTAAAAAGACCGGTCCAGCCTTGTTCTGGCGTTTGACCATTCATTAAGAAGGTATAGGTTGCTCCTGTTACATCTGAAATATCTCGATCAGACATTCGCATCTGATTCCACATCTTTCGTTCACGCCACGTTTGTTTAACACCTTTATCTTTTATTTCATCCCACGTATCGGCAGCAGTACGTTCTTGACGATTATAATAATGACTCTGCTTTTTTAGTTTTGCATAAACATCACTAGGATCTTCATCTGTCCAATCAGACAATATCACCACATAATCACGATCACACTGAATAGGATCAGGCTGGGCAGGAGTAATGACTATTGCCCCATAAATCCCTGTCTGCTCCTGAAAACCAGAATGACTGTGATACCAATAAGTACCACTTTGCTGCACCGTAAATTGGTATTCATATGTTGCTCCAGGTTTTATTCCAGCAAAACTTAAACCCGGCACGCCATCCATATGAGTTGGTAAAATCATGCCATGCCAATGAATTGAGCTATCATGGCTTAAGTGATTAGTCACTCTCAGAGTCACCTTTTCACCCTGTTTCCATCTTAATATTGGGGCAGGTAAAGAACCATTTACTGTGGTTGCGACTCGGTTTTTACCGGTGAAGTTAACCATTTGATAATCAATATCAAGATTAAAATTCTGACCTCGTAACTCAGGCGCTCTCATTACCTGCTCAGTTGAGGCCGCTAGATTAGGCCATGACAATGCAGCGCCAGCGATGACTGATGATGTTCCCAGTACAAAGCGGCGGCGTGTTGTGGGTGTTACTAGCCAATTCGTGTGTTTTGTCATATCACTATCATGCACTATTTATGAGTGTCTATTTATGACAACTAATTTTGCCAATCATTACACTTGCTCCTAATATTTTGAATAAGCTGTTATACAAGGTAAGCTTGTCGACATGTTTTTTAAATGATTATTACTCTCTTATGTCTAAAGCATCGCGGCAAAAACAACGTATCTGGCTTATTATTGCCTTTATAGTACTCGGCTATTTTGCCAGTGACTATTCTCCAGAGAAAGCCACTGCCGTTACCGCTGTCCAAAATACGCTTGAACAGGTCATGCAACAACAGCGTAGTGATGTTCAACTTGAAATAACAGGCACCGTTATAAAATTATTAGCGGATGATCTTGACGGCAGTCGTCATCAAAAATTTATCATCAAAGTCTCGGGCGGGCAGACCATTCTAGTCGCTCACAATATTGATTTAGCACCACGAATTAATACCCTTAAAAAAGGCGATTCAGTATCGATCTATGGTGAATATGAATGGAATCAAAAAGGTGGAGTTATGCATTGGACCCATCATGATCCCGCAGGGAAACACATTGCTGGCTGGATCAAACACCAAGGTAGAACCTACCAATAGATGAGTACTACACTGCCATTAGAGTCTGGCTTTTCAGCGATCGAAGATTGTAATGCCAAGGTGTTGATTCTTGGCTCCATGCCCAGTGTGCAATCACTCAAAGACCAGCAGTATTACGCACATCCACGCAATGCTTTTTGGCCTATCATGTCCGAGCTGTTTGATATTGATAAAAACTCAGTCTACGAACAACGCTGTAATATCTTAATCAGAAATCACATTGCCGTATGGGATGCCATTAAAGCCTGCCAACGCCAAGGCAGCTTAGATCAAAACATTGATGCCACCAGCATGATAGCCAATGATTTCAATCTGTTTTTCCAGCACCATGTAGAAATTAAACATCTATTTTTTAATGGTACAAAGGCCGAGCAGGTTTTTAATCGTCACGTATTACCCTCATTGAATGAGCAACACACTCATATTACTCGACTGCGTCTTCCATCGACTAGCCCCGCCCATGCAGCAATGACGTTTGAGCAGAAATTAACTGTTTGGCAAGATGAAATAACTAACTCGCAATAAAACCAATATTTTTTAGATAGATCAATGCACTTATCGCTATAAGAATAATGCCCCAGTATTGCATTGGAATCCAAAGTAGTGAGTTATCAGGTTTCACCTCAAACCTCTCACCGGTTTCTTCATCGACCAAGACTCGAGTTGCTTTGTTATTCAGCTTCATACCTACGAAGGTAGTTGGAATGGCACTGAGTAAAATAGCCAAGGGAATTGGCCAAGCAAGCGCCTTATATTGACCGACACCCAAGTAATTCTCAACCAAAATCTCAACAGGTAAAACAAAGAGAAAAATAAAGCCTACAATGGCTAAGCCCCAGCCCTTCCATACAAGCATTTATTAGCACTCCTAAAATGTTTAATTATTACATCCCAGTGACATTATTAATAGATATAAAAAAGCCGAGAACAATCTCGGCTTTTTATCTAACTAAGCTGTTTAGTTTTTTTATTTAAGTAAACTGCTTAGGTCTTTAGCATCCCAGTGCGGGAAGTGTTTTCTAATCAAAGCATTAAGTTCAACTTCAAATTCAGAAATATCACCTGTCGCAGTGACTTGTTGAGCTTGTGTGCCAGCGACCGCTTCGGTAATCATACCTGCACCAATGGTGACATTGGTCAGACGGTCAATAATAATAAATGATCCGGTACTACGGTTACGTTTATAAGCATCAAATACAACCGGTTTATTTAATGAAAATTCACATTGGCCGATTTCATTTAAGGCTAGTTCACTTGCATCATTCTCTGCTAAGGTATTAACATCAATTTGACTGTCTACTGAAGTTAAAACACCGGTGCTATCACTGACGCCTACTTTGAAATTATATTGCTTGCCCGCCACTAATGGTTTTTCAGTCATCCACACCACTGTCGCTTTATAATGACTAGCTACATGAGGCTGGTGATTACGATGCACAATCATATCGCCACGACTCACATCCACTTCATCTTCTAAAGTAACGGTGATCGCTTGACCAGGAATCGCTTGCTCAAGATCACCCTCATAGGTCACGATAGATTTAACTCGACTTTCACTACCTGATGGTAAAACAGTGATATCGTCACCCGGCTTTAAAATACCAGATGCCAATGTGCCACAATAGCCACGGAAATCTAAGTTTGGTCGGTTAACGTATTGCACCGGCAAACGTACATCATCCACATTAGCATCAGCAGCGATTTCAATATTTTCAAGCAACTCCATCAATGTGGCACCTTTATACCAAGGCATATTGTCACTTCTATTTACAACGTTATCACCAACAAGTGCTGAAAGCGGTACAAAGTGCACATCTTCCATTTCTAGCTCACGAGCAAACTCACTGTATTCTTTGCGAATATCGTTATAAACTTCTTCGTCATAGTCTTTAATATCCATTTTATTAATGGCAACAACGATATGTTTAATGCCTAATAAATTAGCGATAAAACTATGGCGACGAGTTTGAGTTTGCACGCCATAACGGGCATCAATCAAAATAACAGCTAAGGCACAGTTTGATGCGCCTGTTGCCATATTACGTGTGTATTGTTCATGGCCAGGGGTATCAGCGATGATGAATTTACGTTTAGTGGTTGAAAAATAACGATAAGCCACATCAATCGTAATGCCTTGCTCACGTTCAGCTTGCAGTCCATCCACCAGCAAAGCTAAATCAACGGTTTCGCCGGTTGTGCCCGATTTAACACTGTCTTTGGCAATTGAATCTAATTGATCTTCATAGATCATTTTTGAATCGTAAAGAAGACGACCAATTAAAGTACTTTTACCATCATCAACATTACCGCAAGTGAGAAAACGTAGAATTTCTTTGTTTTCATGTTGTTTTAAATACGCGTCAATATCGGTAGCAATTAGACTATCTGTTTGATAATTATTTTCGGTACTCATTATGCGTGCCTATATTCATTAGGATTATTGGTCAAATTCAAGACGGATATTTTTCGAGAATCGGAGAAAGATATCCAACGTAAAAGTTGGACGATAAGACAATTAAGATAGGTGTGCATTAGAAGTAACCCTCTTGTTTTTTCTTCTCCATCGAACCCGATTCGTCATGATCAATTGCTCGACCTTGTCGCTCAGATGTCGTGGTTAATAACATTTCTTGAATAATTTCTGGCAATGTTTCAGCATTAGAATCAACAGCACCCGTTAATGGATAACAACCAAGCGTTCTGAAGCGTACACGTTCCATTTTTGGAACCTCACCTTCATTCAAACGCATACGGTCATCATCAACCATGATTTTCAAACCATTACGTTCAACAACGGGACGTTCTGCAGCGTAATACAATGGCACTATTGGAATACCTTCTAAATGGATATACTGCCAAATATCTAATTCCGTCCAATTCGATAAAGGGAATACACGAATACTTTCGCCTTGGTTCACTTTACTATTGTAGGTATCCCATAACTCTGGACGTTGTTGTTTTGGATCCCAACGGTGATTTTTGTCACGGAATGAATAGACACGTTCTTTGGCACGCGACTTTTCTTCATCTCGACGAGCACCACCAAAGGCAGCATCAAAACCATATTTATCTAAAGCTTGTTTTAAACCATCTGTTTTCATAATGTCGGTATAACGAGCATGATCAAACGGGTTAATGCCTTCATCAATGCCTTCTTGATTACTGTGTACCAGCAACTCTAAACCTAAATCTTTCACACGCTGATCACGAAATTGAATCATTTCCTTAAATTTCCATGTCGTGTCGACATGAAGTAAAGGGAAAGGTGGTTTACCCGGAGCAAAGGCTTTCATTGCCAAATGCAACATCACAGCCGAATCTTTACCTACGGAGTACAGCATCACGGGGTTATCAAATTCCGCTGCCACTTCACGCATGATATGAATACTTTCCGCTTCTAACTGTTGTAAATGTGTTAGTTTTTTTGTCATATTTATACTCTAAAAATAAAGTCTGTCATTGCCGCATAATTCAGTAGCAATGACGGATATGGATTTGTCTTACTATTTCTTCAACGGTGACGCTTTCACATGAAGGCCACATTCTTTTGATTCTGGATTTTCCCACCACCAGCGACCGGCTCGGATATCTTCACCAGCAGTAATCGCTCGTGTACATGGTGCACAGCCAATACTCGCAACACCTTGATCATGTAACTTATTATACGGCACATCAAAGGCTTTAATATAGGCCCAGACATCACCATTAGACCAATCTGTTAATGGGCTGAATTTCTGCAGGCCAAAACCTTCGTCCCACTCTGATACAGGTAAGTCAGTTCGTGTCACGGCTTGCGAACGACGCATACCCGTTAACCATGCTTTATTAGCTGTCAGTGCACGCTTTAACGGTTTCACTTTACGAATTCCACAACATTGTTTACGTAATTCAACACTGTCATAAAAAGCATTTGGGCCTTTGTCAGTGACAAATGTTTCCAGCTCTTCTGCATCAGGGTAATAAACCTTCACATTTCGCTTATAATGCGCTTTTGCTTGCTGCATCACGTCATAGGTTTCTTTCGGTAAACGGCCTGTATCTAGTGTAAACATGTCAATTTCTGGCGCAAATTTACAGATTAAATCCATCAACACCATGTCTTCTGCACCATAGCTTGTTGCTAATGTCGCAGCTGTATAATCTTTTACAATATCCGCTAAGATCAGCTTTACAGCATCAATCTTTGCAGCTAATTTTTCATTTATATCTGTCATACTTTTTTTACCACGTTAATTATTGTTATCAGCGTCAGCTCTGATTCAACTTCACACAATTGTCCATCTTCACGCAAACTGTTTATCACCTCATCAACCGCATTGCCCTTATTTAAAGCAAATAAAATTTGTTGCTCTAACGCCATCTCGCGCAATACTTCTCGCGCTTTAATATAATGCATTGGACAACCATATAAGGTCAGATCAATTGTTTCTATTACAGTAGACATTTAACACCTATCACTAAAAGTAGCACCGCCAATAGCGGCTTCAAAATATGTTCTGGTAAGCGGACACCTATATGGCTACCCAAATAAATTCCCGGCAAAGAACCTAATAATAAATAAATCAGTAAGGACCAGTCTACCGTTCCCATTGTTGAATGACCTAAGCCCGCCACTAAGGTTAAAGGCACTGCATGGGCAATATCGGTGGCAACTATTTCAACGCCTTTCATCCGCGGATATAGAAATAACAGTATTGCCGCACCTAAAGCACCTGCTCCAACAGATGATAGAGTCACCATAATACCCAAAAAACCACCAGTAAAAATAGTCGCTAAGGCTTTGCGATTTTCATCTTCTCTTACTTTATATATAGCCGTCACAAAAGGATGGTCGACATTTGCTCGCATAATCCCTGCCACAGTCCCTTTCAAAAATAGGGCGCTAGAGGTTAAAACCAATGCGATCCCCAGTGCCTTAGTAATAAAGTCACTGTGCTGGCCACTATCAACATCCGCAACATTAAGTGCCCATAAGGTAAAGATTGTCGTCGTAATACTGCCCATTGCTAAACGTTTCACCACTTGCCAATGGATAACGTCATGGCGCCAGTAAGACCATATCCCACCCGCTTTTGTTGTGGCAGCAAATAATAGATCGGTGCCAACAGCTATCATTGGTGGGATACCAAAACCGAAAATAAGGATTGGTGTCATCAAGGATCCGCCGCCCACACCTGTCATGCCGACCATAAAGCCGACAAATAATCCTGCTAAAGAATAGCCCCATTCCATATATATAATAACGCCAGATAAACTTAAAGGATGACAATTTTATCAGTTAATAATATTCTATCAATGAATATTATTAACTATTGTTATAACTAAAACGTATATAAGATTTACCCTATGAAACTACAACAATTAAAATATGTACGTGAAATCGCACGCCAAGGTTTCAGCGTTTCAGCTGCAGCTCATGTTTTACATGCATCTCAACCTGGTGTTAGTAATCAAGTTCACCAGCTTGAAGATGAACTTGGCTTACAGATTTTTGAACGCCACGGTAAGCGACTCACAGGCTTAACACCTGTCGGTCGTAGTGTTGTTGAAATGGCTGACCGTGTTTTGATAGATGTCGACAATATCCGCCAGCTGGCTGCTGATAGTAAAAATGATCAACTGGGCACACTATCGATTGGCACGACACATACCCAAGCACGTTACGCCTTGCCACAAGCCATTAAAAAGTTTTCCCAACAGTATCCCCAGGTGCATTTAAATATGGTGCAAGGCACGCCTACAGAAATTGCTGAAATGGCCGCTACCGGACGGGTAGATATTGCTATCGCCACCGAAGGGCTGGCGCAATTTGACTCTTTAGCTATCTTGCCTTGTTATGATTGGAATCGGTCCATTATTGTGCCACCTAATCATCCGCTATTAGCTGATAAAAAGCTGACTCTAGAAGCAATATCTCGCTATCCAATTTTAACCTATGTGATGGGCTTTACAGGACGAGAACAACAAGACCAAGCTTTTACAGAGCAAGGTCTACATCCTAATGTTGTTTTTACCGCCACCGATGCCGATGTAATTAAAACCTATGTCGAACTAGAGTTAGGAATTGGTATCATAGCGAGCATGGCTTTTGATCCGCTAAAAGATTCACCATTACAAGCGCTTGATGCCAGCCATTTATTTAAACCAAGTACAACACATTTAGGTATTAAACGAGGCTGTTTCTTACGCGGATTTAGTTATGCCTTTATTGAATATTTGGCTCCACAACTCACTCGTAAAATTGTTGAACACGCTATTTCTTAGGACTTATCATCATGCCCCTTATCCAATCACTATCTCACTCGCACGCTTTATTAGAAGAAATAATTGAGCTTAACCATGATGCTGAAATACGCACTTTATTAACATCACTTGCCACAGAGTTAGCATCTATCGATAGTTTGGCAAAGCAGTTAACAATAGACAACGCTACGACACAAGCGCCTGCAACAGCTGAACCACAAATCGAATCAGGCTGTTATATCTTTGCCAATGAAAAAGGTTTTTTCTGCCCGACCTGTTATGACAATAGTGGCCATAAAATAGCAACAGCACGTATTAATAAAAAGCTTCGTGTTTGCCCTCAATGCAGAGCAAGTATTAAATAATTGTCAAAATAGTCGACTAGCTCCCTGTTTAGCCAGCTAAAATTTTGTATGTTGTAGTTAACTAAATAATTAAAGAGTGTTAACTATGTCTACAGATGATTTCATCGAAAGACGTGGCCGCCGGCGATATTCAACAGAAATCCCCATTATTTATACAATGGATGATAATGATGACAAGCCTTGTAATGGGCTAAGTCAAAATCTAAGTGCCAATGGCATTTATATCACCACCGACCATGCACCAAAACTGGATACTGAAATTAGAATTGTATTGAATGCCAGTGGGCAACATGCCCAGCCTATGATTATTGAAGGGCGTGTCGTACGCTGTAAATTTGATAAAAAAGATCCCACTTTATTCCATGTTTCTATTGAGTTCGCCGAGATCCACGAAGCCTGTGTACAAATCATAAGGGAAAATTAACCTAGCTGAAAACAGTCACTTGGGCTATAATGCCTGCGCAATTTGTTAGCCGTTAAGTCAAAGCAAATTCAAGCCTAGGGGTGGTAAAAAGAGCCGCACTGTCATCATTGGCAGTAGTGTCCATATAAGCCTGAGACTTTCGTTATAAGAAAGAACCCTATGAACCTGATCCAGTTAATACTGGCGTAGGGACAGGCCGTGATACCAATTTTTATACTCGCATTTTACGAGTGAATAAACGCTATCCCCTGTCCTTTTTAAACCCTTAAAAAGGATACAAATGAAGTTTAAGTTTTTATCTGCTGCAGTTGCAGCATTAATTTCAAGTCATGCACTTGCTGCAGACAGCACAACACTAGCACCTATTGTTGTTAACGCCGACTTTCGTCCCTCTGAAATTCAACAAACACCGATCAGTATCACATCAATTGATGCTGAAGCTGTGCAAGCGCGTGCGGCCCAACATCTTGAAGACATTCTCAATATGGCACCCAATGTGAATCTATCTAGTGGTGGTTCACGTGGTCATTATTTCCAAATTCGTGGCATTGGCGAACGCAGTCAGTTTAAGGCGCCTTTAAACCCTTCAGTGGGTCTCATCATTGATGATATCGACTTTAGTCGTAGCGGTGCTGCGGCAACCTTGTTTGATATCAACACTGTTGAAATATTACGTGGCCCACAAGGAACTCGTTTTGGTGCTAATGCTCTAGCCGGTGTGATCAATTTACAAAGCAAACAAGCCACCAATGAGCTTGATATTCATTTTCAATCAACCGTAGCTGAATACGATACTCGCAGCATCGGCCTTGCTGTTGGCGGCCCACTCATCAAAGATAAATTGCTTGGCCGTATTGCCCTACATACTAATAAGTCTGATGGTTATATTGATAATGAATTTCTTAATCGTGACGATACAAACAATCGTGATGAAACGACGATTAGAAGCAATTTAAAATGGTTGGCGACAGAAGATTTAACCGTATCATTAAACTATCTCCACCTTAATGTCGACAATGGTTATAACGCGTTTACTTTTGATAATAGTCGCAATACATTATCAGATCAGCCAGGTACAGATGCTCAAAAAACCAATGCCTTTTCATTGCGTGCCGATTGGGATATTTCTAATCAAGTTCGCCTAGAAAGCGTGGTCACTCATTCAGATTCAAACCTTGAATACAGTTACGATGAAGATTGGTCTTATGTGGGTCAATTTGATGATAGCTTATGGCCATATAGCTCTTTCGACCAATATTTACGTGAACGTGATAATAAGTCTATTGAGTTCCGTTTACTTTCTAATGAAGATGGCCGAATCTTCAATAACTCCACCGATTGGTTAGTGGGTTTTTATCATGCTGAGCAAGATGAAAATTTACAACGTAATTACACCTATTTACCTGCTGTATTCACCAGTTCATATGACACTAAAAACACGGCTATCTTCACTCAGTTAGATAGTGCTTTAAGTGACAAATTAACACTTATTACTGGCCTTCGTGTTGAGTTATGGGATGCAGAATACAGTGACTCAGATGCCCTTGATATTGATTCTGATGACACACTTTATGGTGGTAAATTAGGTTTGAATTATCAGTTTAATGACGATCAAATGATCTATAGCAGTCTATCTCGTGGTTATAAAGCCGGTGGTGTTAATACAGATGGTACATTACCAAGCAATGCCCGTGACTTTGATACTGAATACCTGTGGAATCTAGAGGCTGGAATCAAATCACTTTGGTTAGATGGCGCATTAAAAACCAATTTAGCGGTTTTCTATGCAAAACGTAAAGACCAACAAGTGAAAAGCTCTCTACTAACTGTACGTGATGACAATAGTACTGAGTTTGTTGATTATTTAACCAATGCAGCTAAAGGTAAAAATATTGGTTTAGAAGCTGAAGTGGATTGGTTAGTCAATTCAAACTGGCGTCTATTTGCCAACCTCGGTTTATTACGTGCCACCTTTGATGAATATGATGATCCCAATGGTATTGATGTCTCTGGCCGTCGCCAATCACATGCACCTAACTACCAATTTGCAGCAGGAACAGAAGTCTATATTGGTCAGAACTGGACAGCACGTGCCAATGTCGAAGGTAAAGATGAATTCTATTTCTCCGATCGTCACAATGCAAAGTCAAACTCGTATGCTTTAGTGAATGCCAGTATTGAATATGCACTTGAGTCATGGAGAATTAATCTTTGGGGCAGAAATTTATTTGATAAAGACTATGCTGTTCGTGGTTTTGGTAGTTTTGGTAATAACCCAAGCAATGGTTATATTACTGAAACCTATACTCAGCCGGGTGAACCCCGTATCGTAGGTTTATCTGTTAGTTACGACTATTAATCATTTGAAAGGGCTAGCAATAGCCCTTTTTTTATCCTAAGGATGTAAAACCATGAGAATTTCTGTTGATATTAGTCTTTATCCTTTAAATGAACACTACGTTGAACCGATTCTGACCTTTATTGCTAAATTAGAAACAAATCCTAAATTAGTGATCAAAAGAAATAGCTTAAGCACACAAGTGTTTGGTGAATACCGTGATGTAATGGCCTGTTTAGATGATGAAATCGAAGCCGTGTTTGCTGCCATACCTGAATCTGTATTTGTATTAAAAATGATTGGCACAGATCGCGCGGATATTGTGGATGTTTGACGCAGCCTTATTCAATACGGTGTTTAATGCTTTACTGGCCCTATCTGGCTGGGAAGTGCTTGCAGCTTTATTAGGAATTGGCTACGTTATTTTAGCCGCACGTGAATCTCAATGGTGTTGGCCATTAGCGTTTATCAGTACATTAATCTACACCCTCCTCTTTTGGCAAGGTCAGTTGCCGATGCAGGCACTGCTGAACGTCTATTATATGGCGATGGCCGTTTATGGTTATAGCTTATGGCGAAAACATGGCAATACTGAAGATGATTTAGCTATCAATAGTTGGTCTATATTAGAGCAACTTCAACTCATCATTATTGGTGCTGTTCTCACTTATGCTGTTGGCCTTTACCTGACTCAATCAGCGACATCTCAAAGCCCCTATCTTGATGCGGGTGTGACTGTATTTTCAGTATTAAATACCTGGTTAATGGCTAAGAAGGTATTACAAAACTGGCTGTATTGGATAGTCATTGATAGTGCAGCTATTGTGCTTTATGCCCAGAATGGCTATTACGCTACCATTGTTATGTTTAGCATTTATTTAATCTTAGCTGTGATTGGTTTTATCAGTTGGCAGAAGCTTTACCAACAACAAACAAGCTAAAATCGTGTTGGTGCCTGCATCCAGGCATCAACATTTTTTTCACCTAGTACATTCATCATAAATAATAATAAGCGATACGCTTTTCTGACTTTAGTTAAATCAGGCAAGCTGTGGCTTTGTTGATATTTTTCTTTAAAAATCATCGCTTGTTGTTGATCAAGCAAAAACTCTAATAACACTAGTTCCAATTCTCTTGGCCCATAAACAATGGCATCTAAATCCACTAAGGCTGATAATTTTCCGTCTTGTTGGAGGAACTGATCCCAACGTAAATCTGGCATGATCGGCACAAAATGATCAACCGTACATTGAACTAGCTCAGCGAAGACTTCATGCAGTAAATCACTAGGCACACTGTCACTATGATATTCGGCGAGTAGTACCAAGCTTTCTTTCAGCCGATTGAGCCACTGGCTTGCATCCGATCCTGTAGCATAAATAGCGCCTGACGTTGATCGCTGCTGTTGGTGTAAAGCACTGATATGCTCAGCTAAATCAGCGACCATACCATCATCAACCTCTACTGGTTCAAGCATGCTGCCCGGTAATAGACTTGCCAATATAAATGCAGGAGATGACTCATTTTCAACCGCTGAAGCAGAAGCGGTATAGTCAGGAATAGTTAATGAAGTCGTCGCGCTAATTTCACTATAAACGTGGTCAAATTGATTCATCTGACTTGGTAAATCTATTGCAAATAGCGCTTTCATGCCTTGCCAAAAGGCTGAGCTAGCCACATTGTGACTATCACAGACTTTTAATATCATCAGGCCATCAACCGTGTCACACTGCCACAAACGATTGGTACTGTCCTCATACATGACAGGCAATGCTATTGCCTGAAACAATTTGGGCAAGTATTGCTGTTGATGTTCAGTTAAACAGGGATAACTTACCAAGGTAATAATTCACCGTTGGTATGCCAAAATGAACCACTATTGTCGATATTAAGTTCTTCCATTCGCATTAATAGACCTGATGCTGACTCATCGGTATCAATCAGGCCATTGTGACCCGTCATATCCGTTCTAACCCAACCAGGATGTAAGATGGCAACAGCAATGCCCATCGGTTTTAAATCAATTGATAATGATTTTCCTGCGGCATTCACCGCAGCTTTAGACATACGGTAACCGTAACTACCACCTGAATCATTGTCTGCAATTGAGCCCATACGACTGGTAATAATGCCGACTTTACTGCCTGCGGTTAAATTAGCAACTAAGGCCTGTGTTGTTAATAATGGCCCTAGACTATTAACCTCAAACATTCGTTTACAACTGGCAATGGTATCTTCATTCAGTTCATCCATTGCAATGCCATCTGCGATTCCAGCATTATTAATTAACCAGTCAATTTGGCGGCCGGATAATTGTTCAACTAAGGCGGCTAAACTTTTACTATCGTTCACCTCAACACTTTCTATTATTTCAACGCCTAATTGCTCCAATGCTGGCGATGAATGTCGACATGTTGCAATAACATCAAAGCCGCGATGTTTTAATTGAGTACATAACTCAAGTCCAATACCACGATTACTACCTGTTACTAGTGCTGTTTGAGTCATTTTTCACTCCTTAATTTTTAACATATTTTCAACAGATGGAGATAATACTACACCCGCTTCGGTCACAATGGCATCAATCAATTTAGCCGGCGTGACATCAAAGGCCGGATTATTTGCTGCTACCCCTAGCGGGGCAATCTGTTGGCCATTTAGCGTTGTAACTTCTTTTTCATCACGTTGCTCAATTGGAATTTCGTAACCATCATGTAATTGCCAATCAATTGTAGATGTAGGTGCAACCACCATCATTTTCACTTTATGGTATTGAGCCAGTATTGCCAGCATATAAGTACCAATTTTATTGGCCACATCACCATTAGCGGTAATACGATCGGCACCGACAATGACCCAATCTATTTTACCGCTGGCCATCAAGGCAGCAGCGGCCCCTTCAGACTGCAAGGTAACCGGAATATTATCTTGCTGTAATTCCCAAGCTGTTAGGCGTGCCCCCTGTAACCAAGGCCGTGTTTCATCGGCATAAACATGACTTATTTTACCTTCACCATGGGCCTGTCTGATCACACCTAATGCAGTACCAAATCCCCCAGTAGCAAGCGCACCTGCATTGCAATGCGTTAATACAACACTATTATCATTGATTAAATTGGCACCGAGCTCACCCATCTTATGATTAGCCGCAATATCTTCAGCATGAATAGCATGAGCCTCTATTAATAAGCGCTGTTCTGGTGATTCATTGTCCGCTAATGATTCATAAAGCACTGTCATGCGATGAATTGCCCAATGCAAATTGACCGCTGTTGGTCTTGATCCTGCTAGGTGTGCTAATGGCGCTGTCATCGCTTGTTGCCAATTAACACCAGCAAGATTCCAAGCATGTCGAGCAGCAAGTACAACCCCATAAGCAGCGGTGATTCCAATCGCAGGCGCACCACGAACCACCATCTCATAAATGGCCTTAGCCACATCATCAGAGTGTTCATAATCAAGCCAAAGCTGTTGTTGTGGTAGCTGGCGTTGATCAAGTAAATGAAGTTTATTATCACGCCATTCTATAGGCTGTATAGAATCAGTATGTTTATCCAATGTCTTTTCCTTTAGGGAGCGGTAACTACCTATGCCACCTGAAATTCTGCAATTTGGGGTAACACAGGTATAATCTCAGTCATGAAAAATGTTGATCTTATTATACATGCACGCTGGGTCATTCCGGTCGATGCAAAACAATCTGTTTTAGAACATCATGCTGTCGTAATTAATGATGGTCGTATTGTGGCACTGATGCCGCAACAAAAAGCGACAAAGAAATATACCGCAACGACGACACATCATATGGATGAGCATTGTCTGATGCCAGGCTTGATTAATAATCATGCCCATTCAGCGATGTCATTATTACGTGGTTTAGCCGATGATTTACCGCTAATGACGTGGTTAAATGATCATATATGGCCTGCGGAAAAACAATGGGTCAGTGATGGTTTTGTTGAAGCAGGCTCTGAGCTCGCTATTGCAGAAATGATTCGCGGTGGAACCACCTGTTTTAATGATATGTATTTCTTCCCAGATGCCACTGCACGAGTGGTTGATCAAAGTGGTATTCGTGCCAGCTTAGGCATGGTCGTGATTGAGTTCCCCTCTGCTTGGGCTAATACGACAGAGGAATATTTACATAAAGGTCAGCAGTTGCATGACCACTATCGTCATCACCCCCGTATCAGCACAGCCTATGCACCACATGCACCATATACTGTTTCTGACAGCACGCTAGAATCAATCATTATGAATGCAGAAGAGTTAGACCTGCCTATTCATATGCATATTCATGAAACCGCTGATGAAATAAATCAAAGTATTGAACAATACGGTGTGCGGCCTTTAGAACGATTAAAAAACCTAGGTCTATTATCACCGCGTCTCATTGCAGTACATATGACACAGCTCAATGAACAAGAAATAAAATGGTGTGCTGAAGCAGGTGTTCATATTGCCCATTGCCCAGAATCTAATCTCAAATTAGCCAGTGGCTTTTGTCCTATTGCTGAACTTAGCCAACAGGGCATTAATGTCACCATTGGCACAGATGGCGCTGCCTCTAATAATGATTTAGATATGTTTGCTGAAATGCGCCAAGCGGCACTATTAGCAAAAGCAGTTGCTCAAGATGCCAGTGTCGTTCCAGCACATACTGCATTAGAAATGGCCACAATCAATGCCGCCAAATCATTAGGTTTGGATGACGTCACCGGTTCACTCAAAGTAGGCAAGGCCGCCGATATCATTGCTGTTGATTTTAGTAACTTAGAATCTCAACCTTGTTATGACGTTGTCTCACAACTGGTCTATGCAACTGGCCGAGATAAAGTTAGTGACGTATGGGTAGACGGACAACATTTATTAAAAGATCAGCAGTTAACCACCTTGAACCCAGCAAAAATAATTCAAAATACACAAGACTGGGCCAACAAAATTAGGCAAGCAGACAAATGACAACAGCAGATAGTAATGTCGATCCAAATGAAGTCGCTAAATTTGAAGCATTAGCGAATAGTTGGTGGGATACCGAAGGTGAGTCAAAACCATTACATGAGATAAACCCATTACGTTTAACGTTTATTGAAAGTAAGTGCACACTAAATAACAAACATATTATTGATGTTGGCTGTGGTGGTGGAATATTATCAGAGGCGCTGGCTAAAAATGGCGGTCAAGTTACCGGAATAGATATGGGTGCAATGCCGCTTAATATTGCTAAATTGCATGCCTTGGAAGCTGAACTTAGTATTGATTATCAACAAATCACTGCCGAACAAAAAGCGCACCAAGCTGCCGAACAGTTTGATATTGTCACCTGCATGGAAATGTTAGAGCATGTACCTGATCCCGTATCTGTTATCAAAGCATGTGCTCAGCTCACTAAACCGGGTGGTGATGTGTTTTTCTCCACTTTAAACCGTCACCCAAAGGCCTATCTCTTTGCTGTTGTTGGTGCTGAATATCTATTAAAGATGCTGCCCAAAGGGACTCATGACTATAAACGGTTCATTCGTCCTTCTGAAATGGCCAGCTGGTGCCGACAAGCAGGACTAGAAGTGTCAGCAATTACTGGCCTTAGTTATAACCCTTTAACAAAATCGTATAGCTTAGGTGACGATGTCAAAGTGAATTATTTGATGCATTGTCGTAAGGCCGTGGATTAATGGCTACACCTAGTCCCTTGCATGATTTTTCCGCCGTTTTGTTTGATCTTGATGGCACCTTAGTTGATACTGCCCCCGATCTTGCCTTTGCCCTTAATACCTTATTAGAACAAGAAGGGTTTTCACCTCTACCCTATGATGACATTCGCCCCGTAGCAAGTCATGGCAGCGCCGGACTATTAGGCCTAGGTTTTGGCATTAATACTGACGATAAAAACTATAGCCCTCTGCAAAAGCGTTTTTTACAGCTGTATCAAGATAATATAGCCCGTGAAACAGCCTTGTTTGAAGGCATGGAAGAGGTTCTATTTGCATTAGAACAAGCCAATATTGCATGGGGAGTTGTTACTAATAAACCCGCATTTTTAACTGAGCCATTATTAGAACAATTAAAGCTAAGCCACCGTGCCGCCTGTATCGTTAGTGCTGATACAACACCTCATACAAAGCCTCACCCAGCACCTATGTTTCACGCCTGTGAAATCATTCAACATCAACCTGAACAGTGTATCTATATTGGTGATGCTCAGCGTGATATCCAAGCTGGTAAAAATGCCAATATGCAAACGGTCACTGCACTGTATGGTTATTTAAGTGAGCAAGATGACCCAGATAGTTGGTTAGCAGATATTGTCATTAACCATCCACGCGATATTTTACAATGGCTGTAAGCTTCGACACCATTCAACAGTTTTCCCAACAACAAAATGGCTTAGTCATTCTATTAAGCATCAGTGCTGTAGTGGGCGCGCTGGGTGTCTTTGCACTATACCGTCGTAACAATCGACGTTTAGTGGAAGAAAATAATAAACTGACCATGCAACTGTCTCTAGAAAAACAGGCCAATGAGCAATTTGACGCCATTTTAGATCAAACGCATGCCCAACTCGCCAATAGTTTTAATCAACTCTCCAACGAAGCGTTATCGAGAAATAATGAACACTTCCTCAAATTGGCAGAAGAAAATCTCAAACGTTATCAAAGTGAAGCTAAAGCTGAATTAAATTCAAAAGAACAGGCTATTGAACAGTTAGTTAAACCTATCAATGATGCTTTATTAAAAACAGCTAAGCAAATCCATGATATTGAAAAAGAGCGTAAAGAATCATACGGAAATTTGAGCAGTACAATCAGTCAAATGGCGCTAGGTCAACAAGCCTTACAAAGTGAAACACAAAACCTAGTGCAAGCATTACGACGCCCTGAAGTGAGAGGCCAATGGGGTGAGATGACGCTTCGTCGTCTTGCCGAACTCAGCGGTATGGTGGCACATTGTGACTTTTTTGAACAAACCCACACGGTGACTGAGACAGGTAGTATTCGTCCAGATATGATTGTTCGACTACCCGAAAACCGTGAAATCATTATTGACGCAAAAACACCACTTGATGCTTACCTATCAGCCATTCAAACAACAGATGAAAATGTACGGAAAAAAGAACTTAAACGCCATGCTCAAATTATTCGTCAACGAGCAAAAGAGTTAGCGGCTAAAAATTACTGGGCAGAATTTTCTCAGTCACCTGAATTTGTTGTATTGTTTATTCCCGGTGAGCATTTTTTATCCGCCGCATTGGAGATTGATCCTTCTTTACTTGAAGATACCATTAAAACAAATATCATCTTGGCCAGCCCTACAAATTTCATAGCACTATTGCGAGCGGTCTCTTATGGCTGGAAACAACAAACATTAGCTGAAAATGCAATTGAAATACGTGAGCTTGGTGAAACACTTTATAAACGACTCAGTGTGTTTAGTGGCCATTTAAGTAAATTAGGTGCAAGCCTCAATGGTAGTGTCGATAGCTTTAATAAAACCGTTGGATCATTAGAACGACAAGTAATGCCAAGTGGTAAACGCTTTCTTGATATGGGCATTCGAGCCAAAGAAGAAATCACACCTCTATCCCCTATCGATACGCCAATACGTACAGTAAAAGAAGAGAGCAGCGATGACACAGCCTAGTCTAGAACAGGCTTATCTGTTTTGCCAGCAATTGGCCCAAAGTCACTATGAGAACTTTCCTGTTGCGTCTGTACTGCTACCAAAAAGTCTTCGCCGTCCCATTAGTGTCATTTATGCATTTGCCAGAACGGCTGATGATTTTGCAGATGAGGGTGATGCATTGCAACAACATCGTTTGCAACAGTTAAATGACTATGACTCGGCATTACAAGACATCTCAGAAAATTGTTATGACAATAACAATCCTATTTTCATCGCCTTAGACGATGTCATTAAACAACATAATTTACCGATCCAATTATTTGTTGATCTATTAGATGCATTTAAACAAGATGTGGTCAAAGATCGTTATCGAAATTTTGACGAAGTATTAAATTACTGCAAACGTTCAGCAGATCCTGTTGGCCGTTTATTATTGCTACTCTCTCATTCCCCGACAAATATACAGTTACAACAATCTGATGCTATTTGCAGTGCCTTACAACTGATCAATTTTTACCAAGATATTGTGCAAGATATGAATGAGTCAAATCGTATATATATCCCTACTGAAGAGCTTGAACAGTTCAATATTGATGAACGACTACTGACTGATATGAACGCTGATACCGCCTCTATATCACCTTTATTACGCTTACAGTATCAACGAGCCAAACAACTCATGTCACAGGGTTATCAGCTTGGTGCCAGCCTTAATGGTCGTATTGGTTGGGAAATTCGTGCCATGACATTAGGTGGTATAGCCACATTATCGCAACTCATGTCACAACCAGATCATAGCTTATTAAAACGACCTCGATTGTCGAAATGGACGCTCCTTAGAATGATGATGATGAGCATGTCGAAAAGAGTCTATTTAAACAAAGCTGAAAAACTACTGCACACACACTAATTTAGACTTTGATTGCCTACTTTTGATGGTTTAAAACGTAAATACCTTTTAGCTGGTATAGGCCGAGTTTCACCCGTACGACCATTACCATTAGGTTTGGCATCAACATGTTCCACATAAAACTGTCCAAGGCCTTGTAATCGTACCACCTTATCATTACGCAGTGATTCAATCGTGTGATGTTTAAATCGTTTGATTACCTGAAAGGCTTGCTCTTCATCCATCGTGAGATCTGCGGCTATTAATTTAGCTAAGCCTCGATCGCTTTGTGCTAATACTGCTGCAGGTAAACAAAGTGTTAGTAATAGTAAATAAGTACGCATATTGGACTCCATAATTTGAAGTTTGATTATACTTTATAGCTCCGATGCTATGTGCATGTAAAGGTAAAGTGACTCTACTCCATTTCAGTCATTTCCGTGACAGTGACTGCCTCAACGAAAGTCGCTTTTAATCCATCGCGCTGAAGGCGGATCATACTATGCAGTCTATTTATAGAATTTAGATGTGTTTAGATTTGAGTATTGCAGCATGGCAAATTTAATGAGTCACGTTAATTGAGCACATTCAATATAAAATAAATCCATTTTCTAATGAAGATGGACTTGTTTATGTATTGTGTCGTGAAGTGAGTGGCCGTCTAAATGACCTACTTTGATTGAGCACGTCCTGTGCTCAACCCTTCGGGCGCCTCCGGCGTCCATTATTGCTCCCAGCAATAATGTCACGCTACGCTCAAGTAGGTTTCTACAAATCGCAGACAAAAAAATACCCAGACCTCTATGAGGACTGGGTATTTCTTTATATATAAGCCTGGCAGTGACCTACTTTCACATGGGAACTCCCACACTATCATCGGCGCTAAGTCGTTTCAC
>ENA-ORXI01001028-ORXI01001028.1-sediment-metagenome-genome-assembly--contig:-NODE-1028-length-22507-cov-16.579135_pt1 | contig 22507 bp, 25 predicted proteins | sample MGYA00237861_ERZ511468 | MGnify/ENA primary metagenome ERZ511468 (study PRJEB26299, sample SAMN06266213) | sediment metagenome | isolation source: Hudson Canyon methane seep mesocosm | place...
TTAGACAATGTGTTTTTGCCTGAAAAATTGAATAATGAGGTGAGATTAACCATCAAAACCAGCCCAGAAAATGCGCGTATTCGTATTTTAAACATTGGGCCTAAATATCAAGCAGGCATGGCATTAAAATCAGGACGTTATCATGTGGAAGTGACAAAAACAGGTTATCGTGCCCATACAGAATGGATAAGCTTATTGGATGATGATTTATTTCACAGCGTGGTGCTTGATCCTCTTAATGCGAACCCTGTTATTGTGCCGACACCGATTATTGCCGCTGTAAAAAAAACCCATGATAAGCATACTCCTAAAATGGTCAATATTCCAGCAGGGTGCTTTCAAATGGGCAGCCCCAGTAGCGAAAAAGGCAGGGATGTAGATGAGCAACAACATAAAGTCTGTGTCAGCACGTTTCAAATGGCAGATAAAGAAGTCACGGTAGGTGAATTTAAACGCTTTATTAAAGCCACGGGTTATCGCACGCAAGCGGAACAGAATGTAAAAAAACAAGGCTGTTATGCTTACAGTAGTAGTGAAAATAAATGGGCATGGCGAGCAGGGCATAACTGGCATAATGTAGGTTTTAGTCAGCAGGATAAGCACCCTGTGGTGTGTGTAAGTTGGCGAGATGTGCAATCTTATCTTGATTGGCTGAATCAGCAAGGGCAAGGCGGTTATCGACTGCCTACCGAAGCAGAGTGGGAGTATGCAGCACGCGGCGGCACCCAATCGGCTTATTTTTGGGGAAATGAGGTAGATGCTCAAGCCTGTGGTTATGCAAATATTAACGATAAAAATTGGGCTAATAAGTTTCCTTGCAATGATAGCTATAAATATACTGCCCCCGTGGGGTCTTACCGAGCGAATGGGTTTGGTTTGTATGATATGACAGGCAATGTATGGGAATGGACGTGTTCGAAATATGATAAGGATTATCAAGGCGGTGAAAATAGCTGCTTAAACAATAATCGTGCCAATGATGGAAATGTTTTGGTTCTTCGTGGTGGGTCGTTCCTCAATGACCCTCTGGGGTTGCGTGTCGCTACCCGTAGCAGGAGCGACCCTTGGGAATGTTACGATAGCTGGGGTTTTCGTATCGCCAGGACACCTTGACCCTTTTTTCTTTTGACTTTTACCCTTTTCACCTCACCCCAACCCTCTCCTCAAGGAGAGGGAGTAAAAACAATTGCGGCATTGTGTTGATTATAAATAGTCAAAAATGATGCAGGGTTAAAGCCCTCTCCTTGGGGAGAGGGTTGGGTGAGGGGCTGACAAATAAATATTCAATGGCATAAACAAAACGGAATAGTTAATAGATAATGATAATTTTATGGACAGATGCTCTTATTTTCACCTTGGTGGTAGTCATGAGTATTTTAATTTTTACCTTAGGTAAGCAGGATAGTTTTTTACGCCCGTGGAAAAAAGTCACTGCAAGTCGCACAGGGATGGCTTCATTAGTTTTTTTAAGTTTCTTTTTAGGTATCGGTTTATTAGATTCCTTGCATTTTAAACCGCATAATACGCAAGAAACCGAAGTTATCAGTGCCTTGGATTATTGGGCGACTGGCTTAAGGACACAGCAAGAAAAAAGTTATTCAGCCCCTTTTGCTGCTCATTTATACAGTAAAGCCTTAATACAGCAAGAAAATGGGGAGTCGATTTGGGGTTATGCCCGTTTGAAATATGGGGCAAGTCATTTGAGCAATATACCAGCGGATAAAACGGCTGATATTGCTAATAAAGCTTTACAAGGTTTGCTTAAAGGGATGATTGTCGTAGGTATCTTATATTGTTGTTACCATTGGTTTTGGCAATTTAGCTTTGGCAGTACGCAGTCGGTGAATGTGGTTTTTAGCACCTTAGCTGTTTTGGTATCAGTTAGTTATTTGTTGGTGGAATTATCAGGCTCTTATCATGTGATGGGTACTGATAAAGTCGGTGAAGATGTGTTTTATCAAACCTTAAAAAGTATTCGCACCGGCTTGGTGATTGGTTCGTTAACCACTTTAATTATGCTGCCATTGGCGATTATTTTTGGCATCTTGGCGGGCTTTTTTCGGGGTTGGGTGGATGATGTGATTCAATATATTTATACCACGCTCAACTCCATTCCCAGTGTGTTATTAATTGCCGCCTCGATTTTAATGGTGCAAGTGTATATGGCAAATCACCCTGAACAATTTACCAGCTTGATAGTGCGGGCGGATATGCGACTCCTATTTTTATGTTTAATTTTAGGTGTAACCAGCTGGACGGGCTTATGCCGTTTATTGCGTGCTGAAACCTTAAAATTACGCGAAATGGAATATGTACAAGCTGCACAATCCTTAGGCGTGCCGCGTTATAAAATTTTATATCAACATATTTTGCCGAATTTAATGCATATTATTTTAATTTCAGTGGTGCTGGATTTCAGTGGCTTGGTGTTGGCAGAAGCGGTTTTATCTTATGTGAATATCGGCGTAGACCCGACCACCTATAGTTGGGGCAATATGATCAACGGGGCAAGATTAGAAATGGCTCGCGAACCGATTGTGTGGTGGTCATTAGCGGCTTCATTTGTGTTTATGTTTAGTTTAGTGTTGGCGGCTAATTTATTTTCAGATGTGGTGCGTGATGCGTTTGACCCTCGACGGGCTGATTAACGATGAGTGAGACTTTATTAAGCGTTGAAAATTTACAATTACGTTTTGCAGATGATGAGATTATTAAGGGGATTTCCTTTAGTATTCAACGCGGTGAAACCTTTGCCTTAGTCGGTGAATCAGGTTCAGGAAAATCATTAGCGGCGTTATCAGTATTACGTTTACAGCCGCCTCAAGCCACTTTGCAAGCGGATAGCTTACAGCTTGCCGAGATTGATATTTTACGCACCCCCGAATCAGCATTATGTAAGGTGCGGGGGCGGCGTATTGCGATGATTTTTCAAGATCCGATGAGTTCATTGAATCCAGTTATGACCGTAGGAATGCAGATTAGTGAATCATTGAAATTACATTTTTCATTAACTAAATTAGACTGTCAAACCAGAGTATTAGAGTTACTATCTCAAGTCGGTATTCCTGATATAAATCGTAATATTAATGCTTATCCGCATCAACTCTCAGGCGGACAACGGCAACGAGTGATGATTGCGATGGCATTAGCAGGCGAACCTGATTTATTAATTGCTGATGAGCCGACGACGGCTTTAGATGTCACCATTCAAGCCCAAATTTTGCAATTATTGAAAAAAATTCAAACTGAAACAGGCATGGCATTGTGGCTGATTAGTCATGATTTAGCCTTGGTTTCACAAGTCGCCAATCGGGTGGCGGTGATGCAGCGGGGTGAAATTGTGGAAATGGCGAGTAGTGAGCAGCTATTCAAAAATCCACAACATACTTATACCCAAAAATTACTCGCGGCATTGCCTAATTTATATGCAGTGCCTGAAGAAAAAGAGACGCCAGTTGAAACGGTATTAGCCGTAACGGATTTTAAGATTCATTATCCGATTAAAAAAGGCTTATTTAAACGCACTGTTGGTTATGTTAAAGCGGTTGATGGGGTAAGTTTTAGCATTAAAAAAGGCCATACTTTAGCGATTGTCGGGGAATCAGGCTGTGGCAAAACCAGTTTAGGCAAAGGCTTGTTGAATTTAATACCGAGCCATTCAGGTGAAGTGGTTTTTAAGGGAATAAACCTAGCGGATTTATCAGGTGAAGCTTTGCGTTTACAGCGTACCGCGATGCAAATTGTGTTTCAAGATCCGTTTGCAGCGATGAATCCTCGTATGCTTATTTTGGATATTATTGTTGAAGGGGTGCGTATTTGGCAGCCTGAAATGAGTGCACACGGCTTAAAATCATTAGCGACTGATTTATTGCAGCAAGTAGGGCTAGATGCGAGTGCATTAAGTCGCTATCCACATGAGTTTTCAGGTGGGCAACGGCAGCGTATTTGTATCGCGCGTGCGTTAGCGGTAAAGCCCGAATTGATTGTGTATGATGAGCCGACTTCTGCCTTAGATGTATCGGTGCAGCAGCAAATCATTCAATTATTAAAATCTTTACAGCAACAGCAAGGTATCAGCTATTTATTTATCAGCCATGATTTAGCGGTAGTCGCTGAAATCGCAGATGATATTGCAGTGATGCAAGCCGGGGTGATTGTAGAGCAAGGTGCTGTTGAGCAGATTTTACAATGTCCCCAGCATGATTACACGCGAACATTATTAAGTGCTGTTCCCGTGTTGAGTCAGCAATAAATCTTATTTTTTATTATTTTTTGAGAGTCTATGAAAGCGTTATTGAATAAAAGTTTTATCACTAATAGTATTGCCATTTTAGTGATTATTTTGGGTTATTGTTTGCCCGTGTATGACAATATGATTAAAAATATTGGTTTTTTTGCTTTATCGGGAGCGGTGACAAATTGGATAGCGATTCATATGCTATTTGAAAAGGTACCGTTTCTATATGGTTCAGGGATTATTCCTAATCGCTTTGAAGAGTTTAAAGCCTCAATTAAAGAGTTGATGATGAATCAATTTTTTACTTTGCAAAATATTCAATTATTTATTGAAAAAGAAGAGCAAGAAGTTGAAGGGGTGATTAATTTAGAGCCTTTATTAGCGGTGGTCGATTATGACCGTATTTTTGCGGGGCTTATTTCATCAATTATGGAATCATCGTTTGGTGAAATGCTGCAAATGATGGGTGGAGAGGCGGCATTAGAGCCTTTAAAAGAGCCGTTTACCGATAAAATGAAATTAACGTTAACTGAAATGGTTGAGTCGGATAAATTTAAAACGGCATTAAAACAAGGTTTAGATGCTCATAAAATCGGTGAAGATATTGTCGATAAAATTGAAACGGTAATTGATAATCGGTTGGCGGAATTAACCCCTGATATGGTGAAAGAAATGGTGCAAAAAATTATCCGTGAACATTTGGGCTGGTTAGTGGTTTGGGGCGGATTATTTGGGGGAATTATTGGGGGGATATTTTCGTTTGTTTAAGTTCTGATTTATTATGCTTGGGGTGTAAATTTTAGTTTACTTTTAAATGTCTTGACCTCCCCCTCACCCAACCCTCTCCCCAAAGGAGAGGGCTAAAATAGAGCCTGAAGTGTTTTTTCGGCTACCATTTTAAGAAATGACAGCGTAGGCTAGGTTGAGGTAAGATCTGGTACCGTTTTTTCAAGCCCTCTCCAGAGGGAGAGGGTTGGGTGAGGGGATAAAATAATGAGAATTGCTGTTTAAAGCCTACTATTTTAAAAGGTAGACTAAAGTCTACGCCCCATAAAAAATACGATTTTCAATATGGTTGGGGTTTATTCAGTTATTTTTGTAAGGTAACCGCCGTACCATACGCCAATATTTCCGAGGCACTATTCATAATCGAGCTAGTGGTAAAACGCACATTAACAATAGCATCGGCATTACGTTTTTTTGCTTCTGCCACCATGCGAGCAATCGCAATATCACGGGCATCGGCTAGCATTTCAGTGTAGCCACTAATTTCACCGCCGACAATCGATTTAAGTCCTGCCATTAAATCACGGCCTACATGCTTTGATTGCACCACATTGCCGGCAACAATGCCTAAATTAGTGGTGATTGTTTTACCTGCAATATCAGGGGTCGTAGAAAATTCCATGCTTTAATTCCTTGAATTTAGTGTTTGGGTGGTTCTGCTTGAGAAGGTGATAATTCATCAACAAACAGTGCAGGGTCTACTTTAGTTTTATTTAAATACACATTCCAATGTAAATGCGGCCCTGTGACGCGTCCTGTTGAGCCAATCTCACCTAATTTTGTATTAGTAGTCACTCTTTGTCCAGCGGTGACATTTATTTTAGATAAATGAAAATAGCCGCTAATCAAGCCTTGGCCGTGATCTAAAAATACGCTATTACCATTATAGTAATAGCTACCGGTATTAATCACAGTGGCTGATGACGGTGCATGAATGGCAGTGCCTGTGGGGGCGGCAATATCTAAACCGCTATGTGGATTTTTGGCTTGATTATTAAAAAAGCGTTTGAGTCCAAAAGGGCTGCTTAATCTGCCTTTAACGGGGATTTTAAAATTTAAGTGGCTGACAGCTTGAGCAGTCCAAGTATTGAGTGCTTTATTAATGATAGGGCGTTCACTGCGGATACGTTTTAAATCGGTGGCAATGGGATTAACCATGCGTTTATTTTTGAGGGTAATATATTGTGCAGGATATTGTTTGTCATACACTTTGAAATTAAATTGACTGCGATTAACACCCGATTTTACATTAATGCTGTAATCACCTGCTTTGGTTTTGAGCGGAATACCAATAACCGCCGTCCATGTGTTATCTTTTTTTACGATTAAAACGCGTTTTTTTTGAAAAAATACCTGTGGTGCAGGCGAGCTGGCTTTATATAAAGGGATATTAACGATGCCGCCGGGAACGGCTAAATTTGTCGGTAAGTTATCGCTATAGACAAACGTGGGCAGTAAAGCGAAGAGCAGGTAAATTAAAAATTTAGTCATGGGTAATGTCGGTAATTTTGCTGGTAAGTGTGCCTGAATGCAGACGAGTAGAGATCGTTTCACCGGTTTTAACTTGTTGGCTTGAATGAATTAATTCATTCTGTGAGGTTTTCGTAATGCTGTAACCACGTTGTAAAATAGTCAAAGGGCTGGTTAAATTCAATGATTGGCTCAAATAGGCTAAACTTTGTTGTTTATGCTGTAAGTTATGGGCTATCTGAGCATGCAGTCGAGATTGCAAAGTGGCAAGCTGTTGTTGATGTTGTTGAATTTTATTTTTAGGGTGATATTGCGTTAAATCTTTATATAACCAATGTAGGTTCTGAATGTGTCGATTAAGGGTGTTATGAATTAATTGTTTTAGGTGTTGTTCTTGAGCGGTGAGTGCATTTTGTAATTGATTAACATCAGGGGTGCTATGTTCTGCGGCGGCAGTGGGTGTTGCAGCCCGTAAATCAGCGACAAAATCGGCAATCGTGGTATCGGTTTCATGGCCAATGCCGGTAATAATCGGTAAGCGACTTTTATGAATCGCTGTGGCGACAATTTCTTCGTTGAACGCCCATAAATCTTCTAATGAGCCACCGCCTCTTGCTAATATCAGTACATCACATTCTTTGCGTCGGTTGGCGGTTTTAATGGCTAAACTGATTTGATGTTTAGCATCAATGCCTTGCACCATGCAAGGATAAATAATAAGTGGAATACTCGGAAAGCGTCGTTTCAGCGTGGCTTGAATATCTCGAACGGCTGCTCCGGTTGCAGAAGTGATAATACCTACGGTGCGAGGCATGGCAGGAATAGGTTTTTTAATATCAGTCGCAAACCAGCCTTTATGGTCTAATTTTGATTTAAGCTCTTCAAATTGTTGATATAAAATACCCTCTCCCGTTTCTTGCATCGCTTGTACGATTAATTGATAATCGCCTCGGGCTTCATATAAGCTAACATCGGCTATGATTTTTACTTGTAAGCCGTTTTTAGGTTTAAACGTGAGTCGTTGTGCTTGATGTTTAAATAAGGCACAACGAATTTGAGATTGCTGGTCTTTGAGTGAAAAGTAATAATGACCTGATGCTGGCTGACTAAGATTAGATATTTCACCAATGATAGTTGCCGCAAAAAAATGCTGTTCTAAGAGGTGTTTTACCTGACGATTAAGCTGTGAAACACTAAAAATAGTGGTGTCATGCGGTGCTTGATGTGAATACATGACTACTCAAGTGATTTCTTTTTATTCTCTCTTTGTACGTGTTGCATATAACGTTGAATCGCACTTTCGGTACTCGGTTTGTTGCCTATAAACAGCGTACCAATGAGTTTATTTTTATCAGGCTTATTGGCGTTTTGTGGAAAGATAGCCCGTATTTCTATATTAGCTGAAAAATCTTCAGCAGGAAATTCGTCGTCTTTAGGAATATAAATTTGACAGCCTATCGTCGAGTTCAGTTCGAGTGCATCTAAGCGTACTCTATTGACTTCTTCTTGTTCTACATTTTTTTCAGCTTCATAAAGAAGACATAGGCCTGTTAAGCTTAAATCATAAATATCGAAGGTATAGTGCTTAGTATGGATAATGCCATCGCGAGGGGTTTCAATAGTGATAACACAGTGCGGCGGATTCATAATAGGGGTTTTAATACGATAAAACTGGCGTCGTTCTAACCAAAATATTTCATCGGGCATTGCTACTTTAAACGTGTCAGAAAACCGTACTTTTGATATTTTTTCAACGGAAAAACGCACGCGAACACCTGACATCACCGTTTCAAAAAAAGCATGATTAGCATCGGCTAAGCGTTTATTGAGTTCTTTTTGAGAGGATTCATCAATAATAAAGACACGTTTTTTATTATCAACATCAAGAATACTGGTAATAAAAGAGCGTCCGCCAAAACTAACGGTAATCAAGCATTTGTTTCGCTCTAAAATATGGAGTTTGCGGGCAATTTCATTACTGTTTTTAACAGTAAATTGAGAATCATCATTGGTAGGCATAAGTAGAACGTTTATATTTTAGTATAAAAGGCTATTTTTATAGCAGAATTTCTCTTTATAATAGAGACTTTAATTTTGCCAATTATAGCATAGGGAGCCTTTTGGGTGACTTATAAAAAAGAGTAAGAATGAGTAATGCTACACATTATTGAAATTAACAGGGTAGAGCATCAAATATTATTTAAGCGTATAGCCGTTGATGATTCGCTGTTGTGGGTAGGCAATAGCGTTTTATCTTTAGCTAAAGCAGCTGATACGGTAAGAGTATTCAATACATATCTTAAAACACAGCGTTGGTATGTTTTAGAAGATGATTTACAGCGACGTGGATTATTGGCGGAAGAAATCATCGCCGGGGTGACAATTATTAATTATCAAGCATTCGTCAATTTAACACTGGAACATAGTGTGATTCAATCATGGAATTAGATTGCAATGAACAGGGATTTTTATTGGATTATAGGCAATGGAATCATGAGGTGGCACTGTTATTAGCGGCAAAGGAACAGTTAGAATTAACCGAACAACATTGGGAAATTTTATTATTTATTCGCCAATTTTATCAAGACTATGATTATTTACCGAATGCCCGCGTTTTTAGCAAAGCCATTAAACAGGCGATAGGCTCTGAACAAGCCAGTAGCCGTTATTTATTACGTTTATTTCCTCAAGGCCCTTTAAAATATGCCTGTAAAATTGCAGGTCTACCTAAACCTCCTAGTTGTGTGTAGTGAATATGGTTTATAAAAGTCTGCGTTTATTAGTGGTGTTATTAATGGCATCATCATTATCTGGGTGTTTTTATTGGTGGCGTGCCTATCAAACCTATGAGCAATTAGGTGATTTTGATGAATATTTTAAAATTGAATTTGCTGATGATTTTAAAGTTTCGTTTAAAGAACCGAGGTTATACAGCGACGATATTGTTAATCTTGCTCATTTAAGGCCGAGTGAAGAACGTTTACTTGAGTCGGGCGAGCAGCGTTGGCGTTATATTTTTCGTAAAATTAACCAGCAGGGTGATTTTTCATTACCTGAGGTGGAATTTTATTGCCAGTTAGATATTAATCAGCATGATAAAGTAGCCGCAATTATTTTTTCTCCTTTATTTTTACACATTGCACCGCCTGAATTTTTAGCTTTATCGTTTCGTTCTTTGGGGGCGGGAAAAATTGATAAGGGTAATCGGCAGTTAAAAGTAAGTCCTGATGTATTGCCAAAAACGGGCACTGCGTTACCATTAAAGGCTGATGTAGTGGCTAAATTAGGTGAACCTATTAGTATTGAAGTCTCAGAGCAGCAAGAAGCTTATCTTTATCATTTTAAACTAGAAGCTTATGAAGTCGATAAAGGTTATGAAAAAAGTACCTTAAGTGTTGTAAAACTTTGGTTTGATAAACAGTCCCATGAATTATCTAAAATGTCAGGACAGTTTGCAGGCTTAAAGATTTCAATTAATTATCAAAATTATAAGTTGTGATGAGGTTGTAATGGAGTTCCCTGATTATGTGCCAGCGATTGTGCGACGACAAGCTATTAGTTATTTATCAGGTGATGGCAAATATAATAAAGGCTGGATAAGTTCTTTAGCCGATTATGAAGCTGAGATTAAAAAAGCTAAAAAACTGATGCTTGAATATACTAAAACTTTCAAGGAATATGGCGGTGAGCATATTCCGCATAAATTAACCAATTTAAAAGTAGAGCAGGCTGATGTAGAAGAAAATTATCAGTCGATGAAACGTGATGCTCAGTGTATTAATCGTTTAATTCACGATGTGAGAATGGCATCGGTTTATGAAAGTTTGGTGTCATTATTTCCGCAAGCACTCAATAAAATAGACTTGTTTATTCAAATTGCGTGGAGCACGGCGATGCCGGTTACCTCATCGGAGTCTATGGATGCGAAAATTTTGAGTAAAGCCTTAGTGAAGGATATTGCTGAAACCACAGATGTATTAATTCATTTATTAGAACGACTGGTGGAAACCGATGTGATATTACCGCCTGAGTTTTTTGATATTGCGATATTATTAGAACGTACCAGTAATCCAGAGCAGCGATTATGGAATGATGTCTCACCTACTTTATTAGGGAATCAATCGGCAATGGATGAAGAGCAGGGTGATCATAATAAGGTGCGGCGTAATGCGATTAAAACCGCTTGGAAAAGTGCCCCGAACTTAGAAAATATATTAAAAACCTTATCGAGTGCGGCGGAATCGTTTCATCCGGTCTTTGAGGAGCAGTTAGACAATATTGCTTCAGTGCGGCATATTAATATTAAGCAGGTTTATCTAAAGGCATTTGTTGAGAATTTAGAGGAAGCGAATATTTACATTCCTGAAAATGCTTATGATGCCATTGCAGTTACGGCGGCGGTGATTATTAATAAACCCGATATTGAGGTCAGTCGTTATGATGTGAATTATGCTTTTGCTCATCTCAACGCTTAATTTTGTTTAAACTGATGAATCTGGCGACGTTGTTTTTTATTAGGGCGGTGACTGGCTTCTATGGGCAGAAAAGCACGTTGTTCACGTCGGGTAATCATCGCTTGCTCGCGCTTCTTTTGGCTGGCTTCAGTTTCTTGATACAACAATACCGCTTCACTCGCGGGGCGACGATAAGCATTGAGTCCTAACACTGTAATATCCCAATAATAATCGTCCTTATGAATCAGGATTTGACTATTAATTTTGACCTCTTTACTCGGTTTAGTACGCTGTCCATTCAGTTGTATTTTTCCGCCTGCAATGGCTTCCGCAGCAAGTTTTCGTGTTTTAAAAAAACGAGCCGCCCAAAGCCATTTATCAAGCCGCAGTGTTTGCAGTTCAATCATGTGTTAGTTGCTGGTCCATGCGTTATAACCACCCGCCATACTTACAGCTTTAGTGTAGCCTATTTTATGTAAGGCTTCAGTTGCTAAAGCAGAGCGTCCGCCTGATTGACAGTAAACAATAATGTCGGTGGCTTGTTGTCCCGAAAGTTGCGGGTGAGTATTAATTTTAAATTCAAGTACGCCGCGTGGAATATTAATGGCATTATCAAGATGACCTGCAGCAAATTCAGCAGGTTCACGGACATCTAAGATGAGCGTATTACTTTTTTTAACATCCGCAATAGAAATTTCGGTAATAGTTTTTTTAGCATCGGCGACTAAATCCATGGCAGTCATTGGCATAATAATTCTCGATTGAAGGTAATGGTAAGGCAATATATTAGCAAATATTGATATATGAAAGCTAGTGTTTTAATTTAAGGTAAAATAAGTTTAATTTTTATTATTGGCATTTGGGGTTTTGTGTGGATCTTGGCAAGGTTATTTTTGGTTTTTTTATTGTTTTATCATTAACGTTAAATGTCGGGTTTGTATTGGGTGAATACAGCAATCCTGAACATCATAGTATCTATGAGCTATTCACTGTAATTGTGGTTAATTTTATTGCAACCGGCTTGAAATTAGGGGATCGTTCGCAAGTGGGGGCGGTGTTATTGGCGACCAGTTTAGTGGCTGATTTTGAATTAATTGCCGCGGCTTTGCATTGGACATTTGCGGTGCATATTAGTGATGCAGGTATGAACCCAAATGTGATGAGTACGATTGTTTCCTTATCAGGGGGCGCATTGGTCGCTAATATTATTTCAGTGGTTATTTTAGTGGCTGAGACCTTAAGAGCTAGGCTGTAAAAAGAGACTTAATTTTTTATGAAAAGCAGTGAGTTAAATCGAGTTAGTTTTATCGTGATGCGGGAGCTTCGAGCGCCATTAATGACGTTATTGATAGTGTATTCTATCGGTATGTTAGTGATGACCTTTATTCCTGGTATTGAGATTGATGGTGAAGTACAGCATTTAAGTATTTTTCATGCTTTTTATTTTATGACCTATACCGCGACCACGACAGGATTTGGTGAGCTCCCCGTGGAATTTAGTAATGCACAGCGTTTATGGGCGATTATTTGCTTATATGTTAGTGTCGTCGCTTGGTTTTATGCTTTAGGGAGTATTATTAAGCTCTTTCAAAATACCTTTTTTTTACGAGCATTGGCGGAGTGGCGTTTTACAAAAAGTGTGGCGCGGATAACAGGGCCTTTTTATATTATTTGTGGCTTTGGTGATACCGGTAGTGTCTTAGTGCGTGGATTAAATGATGCCGGCATGAATGCAGTGGTGATTGATTCCAATGCAGAGCGTATTCAGGCCTTATCATTGCGTAGCTACCGTATTTTCGTACCTGGTTTATGTGCTGATGCGAGTGTGCCGAGCCATTTGCTAGATGCGGGCGTTTCAAGTCCGTATTGTAAGGCCGTGGTGTCGATTACCAATGATGAGGCGGTTAATTTGCAAATTTCAGCTTTAGCACGTTTATTAAACCCCAGTGTGTGTATTATTACCATGTCTAAGGCTCATGAGGTAGAGGATACCTTGGCGACATTAGGCGGGGAAATACATATTGTGGACCCCTTTAAAACTTTTGCTAAGGTGTTAAATGCCTGTATTAATAAGCCTGCTTTTTATGCGTTAAATAATTGGTTGGTAGGTAGTCGAGGAGCATCGCTTGAAGTGTACGAGCAACCACCGATAGGGCATTGGATTATTTGTGGTTATGGACGTATGGGCATGGAAGCCAATCATGCTTTGAATTTAAATCATATTAATACAGCGGTTATCGACCCGCATTCGCGTCGTCGAGATGAAGAAATTGAAACTTATATTGAAGGGCGTGCATGTGCTAAAACCTTAAAAGATGCGGGTATAGATCATGCGGTGGGATTATTGGCGGCAGCCGATGATGATGGGCAAAATTTAAGTGTGTTATTAAATGCCCGCCGCTTGAATGACGATTTATTTACGATTGTGCGGCAAAATAGTCATCAAAATGAAATTGCCTTTAATATTGCGAATGCCAATATGGTGATGCAGCCTACTTTAGTGACGGCGAGAAAAATTTTATTATTGTTAATTGCCCCTTTATTGAAGCATTTTTTCATCTATTTACTGGCAAAAGATGCGGGAAGAGATCAGATATTAGAGGCCTTAATTACACGTTTAAAACAGCGTTTAGGACATAAAAAGCCTTTTTTAGTCACTGTTAATTTTAATCGTAGTGAAGGGTTGGAATTAGTTAATTGCTTAGAAGCAGGGCATACTATTTTTTTAGGCGATATTATTAAAGATTCACGTTATACAGATAAAGCGCTGGATTTAGTCCCCTTTGTGATTAAATCGGGAGATCAAGAAATTATTTTGCCTACTGATGATTATAAAATAAAAATAGACGACCAATTGTTGTTTTGTGGTACAGTGGAGGCCAAGCAACTTTTTAAAGCTAATATTAACAGTGAATACACATTATTTTATTTGCGTACAGGGAAATACCCAGCGGTGGGGTACTTTATGCAGTGGTATGAGTCTAGACTCCGCAAAAAAAATGGTAACAATTATGATTGAACCTGCGAGTAAGTGCAGTTTATGTAGTTTGGCGATTGAGGTCGAGCACTTTTCTGTACAAACTATAGAAGGGCATAAAAGTTTTTGTTGTGAAGGCTGTTTGTCTGTTTATAGTCTATTAAATGGCGATAAAATTTTAGTTAATTAAATTTTTCTAAAGACTTTCTAAGTGATAACCACTTTTTTCCCAACATAGTACGCCTGCACTTTCTTTTTTCCATTCAGGCAATACAAAGCGTTGTGCTGCTTTCCCTTTAATTTCTAAATCATGAATCGCTTGTCGATGCGTATGCCCGTGTATTAAACGCAATGTTTGATGTTGGTGCATTATATTTTCAACGCTTTGTTGATTAACATCCATAATGGTATTTGATTTTTTACGTTTATGCAGAAAACTGCGTAAACGATACCATCTAGCGACTAATAATCTCAAAAATAGCGGTTTAGTTAATACGTTATTTTTCCATGCTTGGCTGCGAGATTTAATGCGAAAGGCTTGGTAGTCAATGTCATCAGTACATAATAAATCACCATGCGTTAATAAGGTCTCTACACCGTATAAATTAATCACACTATATTCATCAAGTAATATGACGCCTGATTCTTGGCTAAACTTTTGTCCAATTAAGAAATCACGGTTACCATGAATATAAAATATTTTAGTACCTTGCTCGACTAAATTTTTTAAATGTTGTTTAACGGTTTTAATAGGGGGACTAAAGTCATCATCACCAATCCATGAATCAAATAAATCACCTAAAATATACAGTGAATGTGCTTTAGAGGCTCGATGGGTTAAAAAGTGAATAAATTTTTTGGTGATTTCTGGGCGTTCAATGGTGAGGTGTAGGTCAGAAATAAACAGGATTTCATTTTTCATAAGTGAGTGAAAACGACTCATTAGTCAATACATAAGTCGTTTTTAATAGAGCGTTTATTTAGTGAAAGCTTCAGCCGTTTCAATCACGATATTAGTTTTTGGCACATCTTGATGGCCATTATGGCTGCCGGTTTTTTGATTTTCCATTTCATCAACAATATCCATACCTTCAATCACTTTAGCAAAGACAGCATAGCCCCAGCCGCTAGAATTTTTAGCACTGTGATTTAAAAAGCTATTATTTTTATAGTTGATAAAGAATTGTGAGGTTGCAGAATGTGGGTCATTAGTGCGAGCCATAGCCAGTGTGCCACGCTCATTCTTTAAGCCATTATCGGCTTCATTTTCAATATTTTCATTATTATCTTTTTCTTTGAAATCTTCGTCAAAGCCACCGCCTTGAGCCATAAATCCTGGAATAACGCGATGAAAAATAGTGCCATTATAAAAACCTTCATTAACATAGGTTAAGAAATTTTTAACGGTATTAGGGGCTTTTTCAGCGTCTAATTCGACAATGAAATCACCAAGATTGGTATGAAATTTAACGTGTGTGTGTGTGTCTGACATAATGTTTTCCGCGGAAAAAGCAAAGTTAGATTGCATGAAAAGCATCAAAAAAAGGATGAATGAACGCATGTTATTTTCTCTATAGAGATGCAAATCATAAATTCTATGTGTTTTTATCTTGAAAGAAAAGCTTTAATACAGGAAAATTATTGAATAACTTCGCTGCGATTATTTTGTTGTAGGCGAATAACCTTTATGATTATCTGAGTGCTATGTTAAAAATTTATAATACCTTGAGCCGAAAAAAAGAAATATTTAAGCCAATTGTTGAAGGTGAAGTAGGCATGTATGTCTGCGGTATGACGGTTTATGATTATTGTCATATAGGTCATGCCCGGGTCATGGTTGCATTTGATGTTGTCGCACGTTATTTAAGATATTCAGGATTTAAATTAAAGTATGTGCGTAATGTTACCGATATAGACGATAAGATTATAAAAAGAGCCCACGATAATGGCGAAGATTTTTCAGATTTAACGCAGCGTTTTATTGAGGCAATGCATGAAGATGAAAAAGCATTATCGGTGTTACCACCCGATATAGAACCTAGAGCGACTCAATCTATGCAGGATATGATTGAGATGATTAGCACTTTAGTTGATAAAGAATTAGCTTATATAGGTAGTAATGGCGATGTTTTTTATGCTGTTGATAAATTTCCGCAATATGGGGCATTATCAGGTAAAAAATTAGATGAGTTACAGGCAGGTGAAAGGGTTGATGTGGATTTAGCTAAACGCAATCCTTTTGATTTTGTATTGTGGAAAAAAGCAAAAGAAGATGAGCCTTCTTGGGATTCTCCTTGGGGAAAAGGTCGTCCTGGTTGGCATATTGAATGTTCTGCGATGTCAAAAAACTGCTTAGGCGAACATTTTGATATTCATGGCGGGGGAATGGATTTACAGTTTCCGCATCATGAAAATGAAATCGCTCAATCTGAAGGTGCATCAGGTAAAAAGTTTGTAAATGTATGGATGCATAATGGATTTGTGCGTATTAATGAAGAAAAGATGTCAAAATCACTCGATAATTTTTTTACGATTCGAGATGTGATGACACAGTATCGAGCCGAAGTGATTCGATTTTTCATTTTATCAAGTCATTATCGCAGTCCATTAAATTATTCAGACGAACATTTAAATGAAGCAGGTATTGCCTTAACACGGCTTTATATGGCTTTACGAGGAATTGAAAAAGTATGTGAGAGTACTCCAACGGACTATAGTACTCGTTTTCAGCAGGCAATGGACGATGATTTTAACACGGCAGTTGCCGTTGCAGTTTTATTTGATATGGCCAGAGAATTGAATAAATTAAAAGATAATGATCCCGTTTTAGCAGAGCAATTAGCCGGCGAGTTAGTTGAACTGTCTAATGTATTAGGTATTTTACAAGATGATCCCGATGATTTTCTTCAGGGCGATGATATGAATAGTGATGATAGTGCATTAAGTGCAGAAGACATCGATGTTTTTATTCAGCAGCGTGTGGAAGCGAAGGAAAATAAAGATTGGGCGTTAGCCGATAAAATACGTGATGATTTAAATGCACTGGGTATTGTGCTGGAAGATTCAGCGACAGCAACAACATGGCGACGTGAAGGGTAATTTGTGACAGATATAAAAGATAAATCAATTGAACTATTTTTAGCTGAGCTAGCAGGTAAATCTGCAACACCTGGTGGTGGCAGTGCGGCGGCATTAATGGGGGCTCAAGCCGCTGCATTGACAAGCATGATGTGTAACTTAACCATTGGCAAAGCTGGATACGAAGCTGTTGAAAGTGATATGCGGCAGTTGTTAACGAAATCGGAAGCATTGCGTGTTGAATTGATGAATATGATTCGTGCTGATGTTAATGCATTTGATGCACTCATGGCGGCTTATGGGTTGCCTAAAAATACTGATGCAGAGAAATCAACGCGTAGTGAATGTATTCAAGAGGCTTTAAAAACCGCGACTTTAGTGCCGTTAAAGTGTGCAAAATCCTGTGCTGATGCCATTATTTTATGTAAAGAAGCGGCTGAAAAAGGTAATTTGAATGTCATTAGTGATGCAGGCGTGGGTGTAATGTCCGCTTATGCAGGACTAAAAAGTGCGGCATTAAATGTCTATATTAATACTAATAGCTTAAAAGATAAGACTTTTTCTGAAAAAGCGTTAGCAGACTTAGATATTATTTTGGCAGGCTCTGAGATAATGACAGAAGAAATTTATCAGGCTGTTAAAAATAAATTATAAAATTATATTGACGTTTATTAATTAAGAGCTATAATATTCGAATCTTTACAGTTATTTGCTTTTATTCAGGCGGATGGCTAGAGGAGTTAGTTCGGGGTATAGCGCAGTTTGGTAGCGCGCCTGCTTTGGGAGCAGGATGTCGGGGGTTCGAATCCCTCTACCCCGACCAATGCGCTTGTAGCTCAGCTGGATAGAGCATCGGCCTTCTAAGCCGAGGGTCACAGGTTCGACTCCTGTCAAGCGTACCATTCTAAAAAACACCACCTATGGTGAGCGTAGCTCAGTTGGTAGAGCCCCGGATTGTGATTCCGGTTGTCGCGGGTTCAAACCCCGTCGTTCACCCCATTGTGTCACCTGTTACATTCAAACGTTATTCAGCTTTATTATCAATAATCTATTTTTACCCTTCTCAGTTGTAATATTTTTTATCATTTTTTGTGATGATATAATTCCTTTAATGTTGTTCATTTTTAAAAAACAGTTATTCGTTACATATTAGACGAAAAATGTGAATTTAGGACTGATTATCAATGTTAGAATCTTTACAAAAAATCACAATTAACCATGAATTTATTTAATCAAATAACAAAACCACTTGTTATGGGCATTTTAAATGTAACGCCTGATAGTTTTTCAGATGGTGGCAAATTTTCTGAAGTAGCAACCGCTGTGATACAAGCTCAGTTAATGGTTAATCAAAACGTTGATATTATCGATATTGGTGGAGAATCAACGCGTCCTAATTCTAAATCAGTCAGTGCGGCAGAACAAATCAAACGCGTGGTGCCTGTTATTAAAGCTATTCGTAAGCAAGTTTCTAGTTCTGTTGCAATTAGTATTGATACCACCTTAAGTATTGTTGCAGAAGCGGCATTAAATGCTGGAGCAACGATTATTAATGATATTTCAGCAGGTTTGCAAGATGACGCTATTTTCACCTTAGCCGCTAAACGTAATGTGCCTATTATTCTGATGCATATTCAAGGTAATCCGCAAACGATGCAAGAAGCACCTTATTATGATGATGTGGTAGCTGAAGTAAAAAATCATTTACAGCAACGGATTGAGATTGCCTTATCAATGGGAGTTGCTAAACATAATATTGGTATTGATGTGGGGATTGGTTTTGGCAAACGTCGCGAAGATAATTTGGCTTTATTGGCTCATTTAGAGGAGTTCGTTGCCTTAGGTTATCCGGTATTATTAGGCACGAGTCGTAAGCGTTTTATGGGTAGTTTATGTCAGGTTGACGAGCCTCAAGAATTAGTGACGGCAACAGCCGTTACAACCGCATTGGGTGTTATGCAGGGCGTACAACTATTTCGCGTACATGATGTTTTAGAAAACAAACAGGCAGTAGATGTTGCTTGGGCTATTAAAACATAGAAAAATACTAGGTTTTTAAAGAATCAAAATTGCATAGCATAAGCATGAATAAATACGGTATGATGTTGATTTGTTTCATCTGATTAGGTGCTGTTATGCCCCAAAGAACACGTCCCCTTTCTCCGCATTTACAAGTTTACCGCTTACCGATTACCGCGATAGTATCGATTATGCATCGCATGATGGGTGTTGCATTAACCTTTGCACTAATACTATTTGTGGTGAGCTTAGCGATGATTGCGGGCGGTAAAAGTGATTACCAAACAATGCAAAGCTTATTAAATCAATGGTGGATGTTAGTTTTAGTATGGGGAATGGTCTATGCGTTATTTTTTCATTTATGTCACGGCATACGACATTTAATTTGGGATGTAGGCTCAGGTTTTGATAAAGTGCTGATGAACTACTATATTATTTTGGAAATGTTTGGAGCATTGGCTTTTACAGCATTAAGTTTCTTATTTGTACAATTAGGGCATTAAGATGGCATATAAATCCGCATTAGCAAAAGCACAAGGTTTAGGTTCTGCGAAAAGTGGTACGATGCATTGGTGGATGCAACGCGTAACAGCAGTTGCCCTTATTCCGTTATCATTCTGGGTGATTTTATTTATTAAACAGTTATTATCAGCACCTTTTAATGACATGCAGCAATGGTTAGTCAATCCTATTAATGCGTCTTTATTGTTAGCATGGGTATGTTTAGGCTTTTATCATGCTGTATTAGGATTACAAATTGTGATTGAAGATTATGTTAGTGCAGAATTTTGGCAAATCAGTTTAGTTTGGTTGCTTAAATTAGCAGGATTAGCAGGAGCGATTAGCTCATTGGTGTTATTAATGAAAATTGCCGTTGCAGCAGGTTAAAAAATGAAAGAACAATATAAAATTATTGAGCATGAATACGATGTGGTCGTAGTGGGTGCAGGTGGTGCAGGTTTGCGTGCGACGTTTGGCATGGCTGAAAAAGGTTTAAAAACCGCCTGTATTTCTAAAGTCTTTCCGACTCGCAGTCATACCGTTGCAGCACAGGGCGGCATTAGTGCGGCATTAGGTAATAGCGGTGAAGACGATTGGCGCTGGCATATGTACGATACCGTGAAAGGTTCGGATTGGCTCGGTGATCAAGATGCAATTGAATATATGTGTCGCGAAGCCATTCCCGCAGTATTAGAATTAGAACATTATGGCGTGCCTTTTTCTCGTAATGAAGAAGGTAAAATTTATCAGCGTGCCTTTGGTGGTATGACCACGCATTATGGAAAAGGCACTGCACAACGTACTTGTGCCGCAGCAGATGTCACCGGTCATGCTATTTTACATACCTTATATCAACAATCACTTAAGCATGAAGCTGAGTTTTTTATTGAATATATTGTGCTTGATTTGATTATGCAAGACGGTGAATGCCGTGGCGTGTTGGCATGGTGCTTAGACGATGGGTCTTTGCATTTATTTAAAGGGCATAGTGTTATTTTGGCAACGGGGGGTTATGGGCGTTGTTATTTTTCCTGTACTTCAGCTCATACCGTAACTGGTGATGGTAGTGCCATGGTATTGCGTGCTGGATTACCGTTACAAGATATGGAGTTTATTCAATTTCACCCAACGGGCATTTATGGGGCAGGTTGTTTGATTACCGAAGGAGCAAGAGGTGAAGGCGGCTATTTAACCAATGCGGATGGCAAGCCTTTTATGGCAGATTATGCACCGAGTGCCAAAGATTTAGCCTCGCGTGATGTAGTGAGTCGAGCGATTACGATGGAAGTTAATGCAGGACGCGGTGTCGGTGCTGAAAAAGATCATGCTTATTTACATATTGATCATTTAGATCCCAAAATTATCCACGAACGCTTACCCGGAATTTCAGAAACTGCCCGTGTTTTTGCAGGGGTTGATGTGACTAAAGAACCTATTCCTGTCGTCCCTACGGTTCATTATAATATGGGCGGTATTCCGACTAATTATAAAGCGGAAGTGGTTACCTTAAAAGACGGTAATCCTGAAACAGTGGTTAAAGGCTTAATGGCAATTGGTGAAGCGGCATGTGTGTCAGTGCATGGTGCGAATCGATTAGGTTCGAATTCATTATTGGATTTGGTGGTCTTTGGACGAGCAGCGGCAATCCGTTGTGCAGAACTCATTAAACCGCATACGCCGCATAAACCCTTAGCAACAGATGCATGTGATAAAGCCTTAGAGCGTTTTGATCGCATTCGTTTTTCCGAGGGTGAGCAAAAAACCGCTGATATTCGTTTAAAGATGCAAAAAACCATGCAAAAACATGCCGCAGTGTTTAGAACCGCAGATGTATTAGCAGAAGGTGTCAAAAAAATTACTGCAATTCGACAATCTTTTGTTGATGTTAAAGTCAGTGACCAGTCTTTAATTTGGAATACAGATTTAGTTGAAACCTTGGAATTAGATAATTTACTCGATTTATCGATGGTGACCATTGCCGGTGCGGAAAATCGCACCGAAAGTCGGGGCGGTCATGCGAGAGATGATTTTCCAGAACGTGATGATCAGCAGTGGTTAAAGCATTCGTTATTATGGATTGAAAATCAAAAAGTAAAAATTGATTATCGTCCTGTGCATATGTATACCTTGACCGATGAAGTTGAGGTAATTCCCCCTAAAAAGCGAGTGTACTAAGATGGTTGAATTTACATTACCCAAGAATTCTAAAGTACAAAAAGGACAGCATTATCCTGCATTGAAGGGAGCGAATCGTCTTAAGCGAGTAGAAGTGTACCGTTGGAATCCAGACGATGATGAAAATCCGCGTATTGATAGTTATGATATTGATTTAGATCAATGTGGTGAAATGATTTTAGATTTAATCACTAAAATTAAAGATGAAATTGATAGTAGCCTAACTTTTCGACGTTCTTGCCGTGAAGGGGTTTGCGGTTCGTGTGCGATGAATGTGAATGGTAAAAATACCTTGGCGTGTATTAAAGCGATTTCCGATTATAAAGGCACCATTAAGATTTTTCCGTTACCGCATATGGATGTGATTAAAGATTTAGTCGCGGATATGACGCATTTTTATGCACAATATGCGTCGATTAAACCGTGGATTAAAACGCAAACACCTGCTCCAGCAGATCATGAGCGTTTGCAGAGTCAAGAAGAACGGCAACAACTCGATGGTTTATATGAATGTGTTTTATGTGCCTGTTGTTCGACCAGTTGCCCGAGTTATTGGTGGAATAGTGAGCGTTATTTAGGGCCGGCAGTGTTATTGCAAGCTCACCGTTGGTTAAATGATACCCGTGATGAAGCAGTCGGTGAGCGATTGAATGAACTAGAAGATCCGTTTAAATTATTTCGTTGTCATACTATTATGAGTTGTACCGATACCTGCCCGAAAGGCTTAAATCCAGCACAATCCATTGCTGAAATTAAAAAAATGCTGTTAGTTCGTCAAGGCTAATTTTGAATTCAGAGTTAAATAAACTA
>ENA-ORXI01001030-ORXI01001030.1-sediment-metagenome-genome-assembly--contig:-NODE-1030-length-22499-cov-33.341495_pt1 | contig 22499 bp, 17 predicted proteins | sample MGYA00237861_ERZ511468 | MGnify/ENA primary metagenome ERZ511468 (study PRJEB26299, sample SAMN06266213) | sediment metagenome | isolation source: Hudson Canyon methane seep mesocosm | place...
AGGTTGTGACACAGAGTGTGATTCCCTTACTTTGACAGAAGGAGAGATTTTTGATTCTAAAACAGGGTGACCTTCTCCAATTAATTCCTCAACTAATTGACGTGGTAAGTTGGCTTGTTTTTGATACTGGTTAACGATAATACCCTCAATTTCAAGGTTTTCGTTATGATCAGCCTTAACCTCAGCAATTGAATTCATCAATGTGTATAAAGCATCTCTGGCAAAGGTATCGCAATCAAAAGGAATTAAACATTTATCTGCTGCAATTAAAGCCGATTGGCTGTAAAAGTTAAGAATCGGTGGGGTATCAATATATATGGCATCAAATCCTTCCAGTTTTTCAAGTTCTTCCTTGAGCTTAAATATTTTATACTTTGAATCCAAGCGGCTTTGTAATGCTTCAAGCTCTGGGTGGCTAGGTAAAACAAACAAATTAGGGAAAGGTGTTTCATGAATAGCGCTTTCAATGCCTTCTCTACCGCCACCGAAAAGGCTAATACCTAAGCAGTCTTTAAAGAAGTGAGCTATTGTTTTATCTGCATCAGTGACTTTATGGCCAAGTAAGTACTGGGTTGAGTTCCCTTGTATATCAAGGTCTATAACTAATGTCTTTTTCCCCTCAACCGCACTGATGGCGGCAAGGTTGCAAGTGATAGTGGATTTTCCAACACCACCTTTTTGATTGAATATGACCCTGCGCATGTTGTTATTCCTTCGTGAAATCAAATAGATAAAACTGTATTATAAACTTTGAAGTGGTAATATCAACACCGTGTGAAAGTATTTGCTTTGCATTCAGGGCATTCAGGTATTTCGCTGGTTGATTTAAAAGCAATTTGCTTGCCGCATGAATCACAAATAAATGTCCCTGGTCCAGTAATATCACCACTTTTATAGGTATGATACATTTTTGCTTGATTCTCAATTTTAGCTAATTCAATACGTGTTTTATCTGCCAGACTAAAAAAATCATCCAGAGCAAAGTTTTCAATGAGCTCAATGTCAAATTTAAACCATTCACTGATGGAATCTTTATTGCTGACAGCTGGTGTTGTATTCGCGGCATGTTCTATATCTCGCATTAAGAAATCAGCGACCTCACTAATTTCTTCTTGAGTTAGTCCCCCTAATTTACTGGTTTTTTCTTTAGCAAGTTCCATTGCATCGGCAACAGAATGCAAGGTATCGTCCATTATTTCGTATAAATCTTCCATAAGCTTGTTATACGCGTTGACAAATTTATTATCACTCATAGGTTTCTCCTTAAAATACGCTTTAGATTTAAGCGTCTGTACTGTATTCTAACGCTTTTGTAGGTTAAAAGACGAGTAGGATGGAAGAAAATTACACGCCATTAGAAATTGAACAGACAGCCCAGCAAAACTGGGAGAAGTCAGGTGTGTTCAATACGACTGAAGATACTGATAAAGAAAAGTATTATTGTTTATCAATGTTCCCGTATCCCAGTGGTAAATTACATATGGGACATGTGCGCAACTATACGATAGGCGATGTGATTAGTCGCTATCAACGCATGCAGGGTAAGAATGTGATGCAACCTATGGGTTGGGATGCGTTTGGTTTGCCTGCGGAAAACGCCGCGATGCAAAATAATGTCCATCCTGCTGACTGGACTTATAGCAATATTGATTATATGCGTGATCAATTAAAAGAGCTGGGCTTTGGTTATGACTGGAATCGAGAGTTAGCAACCTGTGACCCTGAGTACTATAAGTGGGAACAATGGTTTTTCTTAAAGCTGTTAGAAAAAGATTTGGTTTATAAAAAAACCTCGCCTGTCAACTGGTGTCCTAACGATAAAACCGTGTTAGCTAACGAACAGGTTATTGATGGCTGTTGCTGGCGTTGTGATAACAAAGTTGAGAAGAAAGAAATTTCCCAATGGTTTGTCAGAATTACTGCTTATGCGGATGAGTTGTTACAAGATTTAGACAAGCTGGGTGGTTGGCCTGAGCAGGTTAAAACCATGCAGGCAAACTGGATAGGTCGTTCTGAAGGTGTGGAGATGGATTTTGCCGTTGATAACACTGACGCGATCAGAATTTATACAACGCGTCCTGACACTCTAATGGGGGTGACTTATTTGGCGGTTGCGGCCGAACACCCGGTTGCAATTGAAGCGGCAAAAGGAAATGCAGAAATAACAGCCTTTCTTGAAGAGTGTAAGGTGATGGAAACCTCTGAAGCGGCCATGGAAACCATGGAAAAGCGAGGAGTGGACTCTGGCGTAAAAGCTATTCACCCTATTAGTGGTGAAGAAGTCCCTGTCTGGATCGCTAATTTTGTATTGATGGGCTATGGTACAGGTGCTGTGATGTCAGTGCCTGCTCATGACCAAAGAGATTACGAGTTTGCGAAAAAATATGGTATTGCCATTAAGCAAGTGATCTTCTCCGCAGAAGGCAAAGAAGATGATACCTCTGAACATGCTTTTACCATTAAAGGAGTGCTAAGAAATTCAGCTGAATTTGATGGCTTAAGTTCAGTAGATGCTTTTAATGCCATCGCTGAAAAACTTGAAGCGGATAACAAAGGCGAAAAGAAAACCAATTTTCGTTTGCGTGATTGGGGGGTTTCAAGACAGCGCTATTGGGGAGCCCCTGTTCCTGTTATTTATTGTGATGACTGTGGCACTGTACCCGTGCCGGATGCTGATTTGCCGGTTGAGTTGCCGAAAGAAGATGTTGTACTTGATGGATCTCAATCACCACTAGCGGCTCATCCAACATTTCCTCATGCTGATTGCCCCAAGTGTGGCAAAGCAGCAAAGCGGGAAACGGATACTTTCGACACCTTTATGGAATCGTCTTGGTATTTTGCTCGTTATGCGGGGAAAAGTGATGAGAGTATGTTGGCAGAAAGTGCTAAATACTGGTTACCAGTAGATCACTATATTGGCGGGATTGAACATGCGATTTTACATTTATTATATGCACGTTTTTACACCAAATTATTACGTGATGAAGGCTTATTAGCATGTGATGAACCCTTTAAGCGGTTGTTGACACAAGGCATGGTGCTGAAAGATGGCGCAAAAATGTCTAAATCAAAAGGCAATACGGTTGACCCGCAGGGCTTAATACAACAGTACGGTGCTGATACGGTTCGTATGTTCGTAATGTTTGCTGCACCACCAGAACAGTCATTGGAATGGTCTGATAGTGGGGTTGAGGGCGCTTTCCGGTTCTTGAAGCGATTATGGAAACAGGTGTTTCTGCATGTGGACAGTGGTAAACAGGCAGTAGCTCTAGATAAATCCACTTTAACGGACGAGCAAAAAACTATTCGCAGGCAGTTGCATTTAGCGCTTAAGAAAGCCACCGATGATTATGGTAGACGATATACCTTTAACACAGTGATTGCAGCTAATATGGAGCTGGTTAATGCCTTGTCAAAATTTAGTGATGACACTGATAATGGCGTTGCTATTCGACAGGAAGTATTGGAGACCATTCTGTTAATGCTATCTCCTATAGTGCCACATGTTTGTATGCAGTTATGGTATGACTTAGGGCATGATAAGGATATAGTGGTTGAATCATGGCCAGCAATTGATGAGTCAGCATTAGAGCAAGATTCGGTCAAAATGATGTTGCAAGTTAATGGTAAGTTGCGAGGTGAAATTCAGGTTTCAGTGTCTGCCACTAAAGATGAGATAGAAAAACTGGCTTTTACCGATAAAAATGTGATGCGATTTGTTGAAGGCAAAACGGTTAAGAAGGTTATTGTTGTTCCTAAACGATTGGTCAATATCGTTGTTTAGGTGATGCTGTTTTGTAGAGCGGAGTCCTCTCCGCTTCTACACATCAATTTGACATATTAGGTATAAGAAGGCGTTATGATAAAAGTTAGAAATACTTTTCTGCTGGCTAGTTTGTTATTTATTTCTGCCTGTGGGTATCATTTGCGAGGTAGCATTGATTTACCTGAGGGGCTAAAGAGTATTTTTTTGAAAGGTGCCACGAGCCAATTGCATAAAACGCTTAAACAGACATTAAGGGCTTCTGATGGGCAGCTTGTTGATGACATTCAACAAGCAGGTATTGTTGTCGATGTTGTTTATGAAAGAATGGATAGGCGAGTGCTTTCTTTGAGTTCCACGGGTAGAGCTAATGAATATGAATTAACGTATGTTTTATATTTTATGCTATTGGATGCTGATGGAGGTAGTTTGTCTGAAAAACAGAAAGTTGAAATTAGACGTGATTACTTTAATGATCAGGAAGAAATTTTAGGGAAGAATAATGAGGAACTGATTATTAGAGAAGAAATGTACCGGCAAGCAGTTCAGTCAATGATTAGACGATCTAGAATTGCTCTTGAAAAGTATGAGAAACAATAGGAATGCGATTAAGGTCTGAACAAGTCGAGGGAGCGGTTTCAAAAAAACTGCTGCCTATCTACCTTGTCACTGGTGATGAGCCTCTGCAGCTAAATGAAGTGGCTGATTCAATACGTTTGGCTGCAAAGCAATCTGGATATGATATGCGAGAGGTGCTTTCTGTAGAAAGTAACTTTAATTGGGCAGAGCTATCTGAGACAGCGCATTCATTATCATTGTTTGCAGAAAAAAAACTCATTGATTTAAGACTTCCTTCGGGTAAGCCAGGTAATGAGGGGGCAAAAGCGATTACTGAATATTGCCAGCAATGCCCGGAAGATAATTTGTTATTAATTACAACTGCAAAACTGACCGCTGCTACATTAAAAAGCAAGTGGTGTCAGAGTATTGATAAGCAGGGCGGCATTATTCAAGTGTGGCCGCTAGAGGGTGGTGATTTAATTCAGTGGTTACAGCAGCGTGCTCGTAAAAGAGGTCTAAAAATCGAGCAAGAAGGCGTTAATGTTTTGGCTTCACGAGTAGAAGGCAATCTGCTGGCAGCTGCTCAGGAAATAGAAAAGCTATATATTTTGCATGGACAGACCTCTATCTCTAAACATGATGTAGAAAATGCGGTTGCTGATAGTGCGCGGTTTGATGTGTTCAAATTAACAGACTGTGTTTTATCTGGGCGTGTTAAGCGGGCAGTTAAAATTCTCAATGGCTTAAAAGCAGAAGGTGTTGCGGCACCGGTTGTTGTTTGGGCATTGGCAAGAGAGGCGCGTTTATTGGTCGCTATCAAAACAGCCATAAAACAAGGTCAAAATAAAGAACTGGTTTTTAAGAATAACAGGCTGTGGGATAAGCGTAAGCAATTAGTTAATGCTGCATTGTCACGGATGAAGATTGCTGATTTACATAAAGTGTTACTGCTCAGCTCACAAGCCGATAGGCAGATAAAGGGGCAAGAGCAAGGTGATTGCTGGGAAACATTGTTAGCCGCCTGTGTATTGTTTCATGCAAGTTGATGCTTATACTTCGCAGCCGTGCGGAGTATAAGTTATTCGGGTCTATATTTAGGAAATGAACATGAAAATATGGGTAGATGCGGATGCCTGTCCTGTTGTGATTAAAGAAATATTGTTTAAAGCAGCAGAACGAACGCAAGTTTTGACTACTTTTGTTGCGAATCACTCAATACGTATTCCACCTTCAAAGTGTATACAATTTATTCAGGTAACTAAAGGATTTGATGTTGCGGATAATGAAATTGTTAGGCGTGTTGAGCATAATGATTTAGTGATTACAGCAGATATTCCATTGGCAGCCGAAGTGGTTGAAAAAGGTGCAAAAGCACTTAACCCAAGAGGTGAGCTCTATAATGAAGAAAATATTAAAGCGGTATTAAATATGCGGGATTTTATGGATACGCTTCGTTCTAGCGGGGTAGAGACGGGTGGACCTGCAGCAATGAGTCAGGGGGATAGGCAATTATTTTCTAATCATCTGGATAAATTGTTGAATAATAGAGAAAAATAATTCACATACTGTTCTATGGGGATTGGGGAAAATAGGGTCACTCTTATTGTAAAAAGGTTGCGTGTCTATTAAATGATGTATAACATTGTCGAAAAATAAAACCACGATTTGACTATGGTTGAGCTTTGATGTTGTTTGTAAAAGTTGTTTCGACAGATTACTTTGAAGCATGTGCTCGAAATAGTATGAGTCATTAATCCATTTAACTATAAAAACAATGAGGAAAGGTACGTTTTGACACAGTCGATATATCATAAGGTTGATAGAGATCAGCTTGCCAAAGATTTAGATCAGATTAGACGTGATGTTTTATCTGATTTGGGTGAAGATGATTTTAAACATTTAAAAAAAATAGAAAGGTGGGGGCGAATTTTCTCCACAATCGGATACGGTACGGCTTGGATTATCCCTAATCCAGTTTCAGCCTACTTTATCAGTCAAGGCAGTATGACGCGCTGGACGACTATTGCTCATCATATTACTCATAGAGCATACGATAAAATTAAAGGTATACCAAAGCGCTACACTAGCAAAGGTTTTGCGGCAGGAAATAGGCGCTATTTAGATTGGTTTGAATGGATGTTGCCGGCTGCCTGGGATAAGGAACATAATGATTTACATCATTATAATCTTGGGGAACAAGCGGATCCAGATCAGGTTGAATATAATATGGAAGCGTTTTTAGCGCTAAAAATACCTGTTTGGTTGAGGTATGTTTTTCTGGGGGTAATGGCGAGTACCTGGAAGTTTATGTATTACGCACCCAGTACATTACGAGAGTTAAGAGTTAGTAATGCAAAAAAAGCAGGTAAGGAGTTGCCTCCTTTTTCCCGAGCGGATGAGTGGAATCCTTTAAAACCAGAGGGCTGGGAGTTGTGGAGTGTCTGTTTGGCACCTTATGCAATCATCCGTTTTGCATTAATTCCACTTTTATTTATTCCAGTGGGTATTGTTGCCGGTATAGGTGGAGCTATCGCTGCAACGAATGTATTAATTAATTCTTTATTTGCTGAAGTTATCACTAATTTACATACATTTCTTGTTATTGGTACTAATCATGTCGGTGAAGATTTGTATATCTTTGAAGACAAAGCGACTAACAAAGGTGAGTTTTATTTAAGACAAATTTTAGGCTCAACAAATTTTAGAACAGGAAGTGATCCTGTTGATTTTTTACATGGATGGTTAAATTATCAAGTAGAGCATCATTTGTGGCCCGATATGCCCTTAAGCCGCTACCACTTAGTCCAGCCAAAGGTAATAGAAGTTTGTAAAAAACATGGTATTCCTTATTGTCAGGAACCAGTTTTTAAACGTTTGTGGAAGACTCTGGATGTTATGACTGGAAAGACTGTAATGCGAAGACCTTCTACAGATGTTGTTGAAGCGGCTTCTGGAAGTTAATAAAAGGGTAAGTCAGTCGATTGGTGTTAAACACTATGTTTATAACGTTGACGAAATACGCGTTATCGGCCATTAGGGGTATAATGGCCGACTTTAAATTTTTTTGAATAGTTTCTTGCATACAAGGCGGGTTTGTTTGCAACGAAAGCTGTTCCTAGATGGGATTAATTAAGTAGGTATTTGAGGTATCTACCAATAAATATGGCTCAAAAACTCTATATACAGACAAACGGTTGTCAAATGAACGAGTACGATTCTGATAAAATGCAGGATGTACTTCAGGCTTCTCATGGTATGGAAATGACGGATATTCCTGAAGAAGCGGATGTTTTGTTATTAAATACTTGTTCGATTCGTGAAAAGGCGCAGGAAAAAGTCTTTTCTGCTGTGGGTCGGTGGCGAAAAATCAAAAATAAACGACCTGATATTATTATTGGGGTAGGTGGCTGTGTTGCGAGTCAGGAAGGGGCTGATATACAAAAGCGTGCACCTTATGTTGATATCGTTTTTGGACCACAGACCTTGCATAGACTGCCTGAGCTATTAGAGCAGGCACGAAGTACTCACAAGCGTGTTGTTGATATATCTTTCCCTGAAATTGAAAAGTTTGATGCGCTTCCTAAGCCGCGAGCTGAAGGCCCTAAGGCTTTTGTCTCTATTATGGAAGGCTGTAGTAAGTATTGTACTTTTTGCGTTGTTCCGTACACACGAGGGGAAGAGATTAGTCGTCCTCTAGCTGATGTTATTACCGAAATTTCGGCGCTGGCGGAGCAGGGCGTGCGAGAAATTAATCTATTGGGGCAAAATGTTAATGCCTACAGAGGTGATATGGACGATGGAGAAATTGCTGATTTCTCTTTGCTTCTACATTATGTTGCTGCTGTTGATGGTATAGATAGAATTCGTTTTACAACGTCTCATCCGGCTGAATATAGTGATGAGATAATTGAGGCATTTGAGGAGATTCCTGAATTAGTCAGTCATCTACATCTTCCCGTGCAAAGTGGGTGTGATCGAACACTTGTAAATATGAAGCGAGGTTATACCCGAGCAGATTATCTTGAAATTATGCGAAAGATGAAGGCGGTTCGCCCAGGTATTAGTTTGTCGTCTGATTTTATTATTGGTTTCCCTGGAGAAACTGATGAAGAATTTGAAGAGACCATGTCTTTAATTGAAGAGGTGGGTTTTGATTTTTCTTATAGCTTTATCTACAGTGCCAGACCTGGAACGCCTGCAGCAGAATTAGCAGATGAGATAGGTGTCGATGTTAAAAAACAACGCTTGGATAAACTGAAAAACCGTCTAAATGATATGACAAAGGCTGTTTCTGAAAGCATGATTGATACGGTTCAAACTGTTTTAGTTGAAGGTGTATCGAAAAAAAATCCCTTGCAAATGACAGGGCGGACTGAAAATAATCGTGTTGTTAACTTTACTGCTCACCCACGGCTAGCGGGGCAATTTGTTGATGTATTAATTACAGAAGCATTACCAAACTCGTTAAGAGCTCGTCTGGTTGAATCTACTCTTGATAAACTACTCAAAATATAGTCCCCTATCTTGTCACATATAAATACAACTCAAGAACTCATCTTGCTGCCTGCTGATAATCAGCGATTATCAAATTTTTGTGGGCAATTTGATGCGCATTTGCGTCAAATAGAACAGCGCTTAAAAGTTGAAATTGCAAATCGTGGCAATAAATTTAATGTCAGTGGCTTTTCCCGTGCGGTTAAGGCTGCTTGTGCCGTGATGCAAAAACTATTTGATATAAGCAGTGATGAACTTATTACTCCAGAACAGGTACATTTATCCATGCAAGACGCAAGCATTGATCAGTTATTAGAGGAACCTCTTACTGCTGACAGCATTGAAACTATTGACCATGTTACTATCAAAACCAAGCGTGGAGTGGTAAAAGGCCGAGGGCAGAATCAGCAGGGATATTTGAAAAAAATTCTAAGCCATGATATTAATTTTGGTGTTGGTCCGGCAGGAACAGGAAAAACTTATTTGGCAGTTGCTTGTGCGGTGGAAGCGCTACAAACAGAACAGGTAAGACGGATAATTTTAGTGAGGCCTGCGGTTGAAGCGGGCGAAAAACTGGGTTTTTTGCCAGGAGATATGGCACAAAAGGTTGACCCCTATTTGCGTCCTTTATATGACGCTTTGTATGATATGTTAGGTTTTGAGAGAGTCGAAAAATTATTGGAGAAGAATGTCATAGAAGTGGCGCCTTTAGCATTTATGCGGGGAAGAACTTTAAATGATTCTTTTATTATATTAGATGAAGCTCAAAACACGACGGTAGAGCAGATAAAAATGTTTTTGACTCGTGTGGGCTTTGGCTCAACGGCAGTTGTTACCGGTGATGTAACTCAGATTGATTTACCGCATGAGAAAATGTCGGGTTTGAAGCATGTGTTACAGGTTTTAAAAGATGTTGAAGGTATTAGCTTTACAATGTTTGCAGTTAAAGATGTGGTTAGGCATCCTTTAGTGCAAAGGATTGTTTTGGCCTATGAAAAGTACGAGCAAAAACAAGAAAGTAATGAATAGACTTGATATTCAAAATGTATCGAAATCAAGTCATGTTCCAGGTCAGGAACTGTTTCAAAAATGGATTGATACTGTTTTGCAAAGTTCAATAGAAGATTCAGAAATAGTGATTAGGATTGTCGATGAGTCTGAAATGATTCAGTTTAATGAGCAGTACCGTAATAAGGAGGGGGTGACTAATATATTAAGTTTTCCTTTTGATATTCCGGAGGGTGTTGACAGCGATTTACTGGGTGATTTATTAGTTTGTGCGCCTGTTGTTGAGTGTGAGGCTCAACAGCAAAATAAACAACTAGAGCATCATTGGGCACATATAATTATTCATGGCATACTGCACTTGCTAGGGTATGATCATATCAATGATGAAGATGCAGAAGAAATGGAAGCGTTAGAAATACAACTATTAAAAAAAATAAAAATAAATAATCCATATGAGGCGAGAAGTAACACATGACAGACGATTACCCTCCAAGTAGTCAACCCCAGCAGAAAGGTTTAATTGACCGTATTGGTCAGTTTCTGACGGGGGAGCCACAAGATCAGGATGATCTTTTAGAAATGCTAAAAGACGCACAAGAAAAGCATTTACTAGATGCGGAAGCATTAACAATGATTAAGGGGATTCTCCAATTCTCTAAAATGCGAGTCCGAGATATTATGATTCCTCGCATACAAATGCATGCGATACCTAAAGATGTTGAATTAAAGAAAATATTTCCATTAATTTTGGAGTTGGGACATTCCCGCTTTCCAGTGATTGAGGATGACCGTAGCCAGGTAGTTGGTATTTTGTTGGCTAAAGATTTATTGGCCCATGCGCTAGGGGACATCAGTATAAAAGTCGAAGATGTTATGCGCCCAGTGAGTGTGGTTCCAGAAAGTAAACGGCTTAATGTGTTACTTAATGAGTTTAGAACTGAGCGAAACCATATGGCGATAGTTGTTGATGAATATGGTATGACGGCTGGTTTAGTGACAATTGAAGATGTTCTGGAGCAAATCGTTGGCGAAATTGAAGATGAGCATGATGGGGAAGAAGAAGAGTATGTTCAGCAATCAAGTGATAACAGGTTTACTATAAAAGCCTTAATGCCTATTGATGAATTTAATACGTATTTTTCTAGTAAGTTAAGCGATAATGAGCATGAAACACTGGGTGGGTATGTTATTCATAAGTTGGGATATATGCCTAAAAAAGGTGACAAATTAGAGAATGGTGGATTTCGTTTTGAAGTGTTACATGCGGATGATAGGCGTGTGTATTTGTTGAAGGTGAGGAAAATAAAGTTGAAGAGTAAATCAGCTAAAGAGTAATGATAATCTGAGCTATTTTTTATCTACTTTAATTAAAATCCGGATAGCGTCATTTTTTGTAGAATAGTGATGTGAGTAATGTGCATTATTTACGCTTTTACTATGATCGTTGATGCTGCCTATCTCAACCCATTCGCCCAGTTTTACCTGAACTGAGGTTCTCCCGCCTTGTGTATCTATAGAACCTTTGTTGTTCATCCTATCAGACCATGGGCTAATATCCACTGTAACGAAGCTACCCGTTAGGCGAGGTGTTACCATAAACCCGCTTGTTGCTTCTATAAATTGAATGTTGCTTGAAATGCTGGAATGGCCGTAACCTGAGTCGTATAGGTTAATATTTCTTACTGGATGGATTTTTCCTGTTTTGATTATGGCTGGCCTGCCTTCAAGGGTTCTTACCTCCTGTCTGCTCTCCGTGTTCCTTAGTCCTTCAGTCTGTGCAAATCGCCCATTGATATTGCCTGAAAAATAAGCCGGGTTTTTAAGGGGGCTGTTGAAACCAAAGGTAAGCGAATTATTTAGTTGTTCAGCGGTTTTTATTCTGGTTTGTATGACCGAGATGGATAAATTGCTTAGGCGAATGTCCAGCTGATTAATCAGGTCTTTTAATTCTTTCTGTCGGCTAGGTGAGGCTTTTATTATTAAGCTGGAGCTATTGGCAATGACTCGTTCTGATCTTTCGAGTAAAGGGGTTAGTATGCCTTGGAGGTCTGATGCTGGACGATTATTTAATGGAATGATTTCAATAACTGCCGTTTCAGCTAAAGAAAGAGGGCTGAATAACGCAAGAAACAAAAGTGGGGCTTTTAGCATTATTGACTCCATAAATTATTTGTATCTGTAGTTTCTTTATCATAACAATGTTGATGTAAATATGAGTGGTTTAATCGTGAGTTCCCGTAATTGGGTGAGGGCTATTGTCGGTAAGCTCAATTAAAAGGTCCGAGGCTGGTGCGTGTCCAGCGAAGCTCTTATATGGAATGAGGCCGGACGAAAAAACCTACAAAATAGCTCTTGGTAAAAACTCACATATCAATATATGTGAGCTATTTTTGTCTTTTAAACACTGTAATTTTTGAGGGTAAAAATGTAGGGGATGATTTCTCCCGTGTGCAAGTTTTCCATAAAAGCTAGGTTTAATTAATTTTTGCTTTTAAAAAAGCGGGACGTTAGGTTTTTTTGAAAAGAGTCCATTTTGTCCGCGGCATCAGCTAGCTTTTCTGAAAAGCTACTTTCTTCTGTATCGATAATATTGGCTATTGGTTTTGGATTGGTTTTTTTCGGCTTTACGGCTTCGGTAATTTTTTCTGGTATTTGTGCAGGTTCAGCCTTAGTAGTGTTTGGACTGTCTAGCGAGTCATTGTTTTGTTGATTGCTCGGTGAAATGTTCTCTGATTTAAATAGGTTACCTGTGACTGAGTTGTTTTCTAATGCATCGTCTAGTGAGGAAAACCAGCCTAAGATCCCTTTCGCAGCGCTTTTGTTCTCAGCTTGATTGATAGGCGGGTTGGTGGTCTTGGATTCGCTTGGTTCAACTGTGGTTTCAATAACGGGTGTCGGTGTTTCTATTTTGGTTTGAGTTGGCTGGGTTATATCTTCTATGATGGGTTTAGCTTCTAAAATATTCGGTTTACTAGATGGTTCTGTCGTTGCTTGTTCTGCTTGTGAGCTGCGTTCTGATTTAAATAGCTTATTGGTTATTTTGTTATCATCTAATGAAGGAAGCCAGCTTAAAGGGCTTTTTTTCGCCGCTTGATTCTCGGCGGGTTTGGTCGTTTTTGGTTTAACTGTGTTGATAGCCGGTTCTGGCGTAGCTATGATGATTTCTTCTACGGTAGTGGTTGCTGGTTTTGGTTCTTCTTGTAGGGGTGGTGTCTCTTGTGACTTTTCTTCAATAACTGCTGTCGGTTTTTCGATGATGGCAGCGAGTGGTTCTGTTTTTTGTTCGGTGTGCTTAGGCTGTTCAGTGTTGCGTTGTTTTTCGAGTTGTTGCTCAAGTTTATTGAGGGCAATGATATTGCGAGTGTCTTTTAGCTCCAGTTCTAGCTCTGAAATGTTGGTTAAATGGGAATTGGCTAGTTTCTTTTGCTCATTTAATTGCTCTGAAAGATGCTTTGTATTGATTTGTTCTGTTTCCAGCTGTTGTTTAACAATGGTGAGTTCGGATGCAGAGATATTTGCCTGAGCTTCAATGTCATTGAGTTTTGTCTGTAACTCTGAGTGCTGTGAAATGTTTTCTGATTGCTGGTCTAGTTTTATTTGTAATTGTTCGGCAAAATTTGTTTTATCAGTAATGGTAGTGTTTAGTGCATCAATTTCCTGTTGATTATCGGAAGTCGATTTAATAAATAATTCATCTTTATTGGAGATGCTGGATTGGTGTTGTTGTTTTTCGTTTTGTAATTCGCTAGTGGCTTGTTCTAATTGTTGTTGAAGGACGGCTATTTGTTCGGTGTCATTTCGATGTTGAGTCAATAGTTCTTCGTGTTTAGTGTTTATTTGTTCAGTTTGCTGTTTTTCATTGGTGAGTTGTTTGTTTAGTGCAGCAAGCTTTCCGCCTTTTGAGATTGAAGTGATGATGCTCCCAGTAAAGAATGCCAGTACGGCCAAAGCAGCACTGAACTGAGGGTTTTCAATAGCTGTTTGCTGCCAATCTAATAAATAGGGGGTTAATATTTCTATGTACTTATCCACTTTGATTTTCCGGTAAATGATTTTAAGATTAGGTGAATTTATCAGGTTTATGGCATTTTCAGCAATAATATTTATACTGATTTTGTTAATTCGCTATGTACTTAGGCAACTCGCAACAAATAACCCACCCACCTTGTTGGCCTTTTTGTCCCTGCTCAAACAATCTCAATCGTTACGTAGCTGGCTATGCGCCTCTTGAGATAGTTTGAGCAGAAACAAAAAATCTGCGCAATCTGGGTGGGTTATTTATTACCAGCTGCCTTATAGGGAGTATTGCATTAGGTCGGCTGGTAAAAATTAAGCGTGTTTGAAATTTATTTCATTTAGTTGTTGTATGTTTCTGAGTCTTTGAATATAATAGGCAGCTCTTTGATTGCGAGCGTGGCGGAATTGGTAGACGCGCTGGTTTTAGGTACCAGTATCCTATGATGTGAGAGTTCAAGTCTCTCCGCTCGCACCATTTTTTGTTAATGATAATCATCATTAGCTTCTATCTAAAAATTTACTTGTTCTTTTTTGTTGTCCAAATTTTATCAGATGGTTTCTAACGTTTGTTGGACTAGTATAAGTATGAATTACCGGTCGTCGGTATTTAAGTAATCACACATTGGTTGAGGTAAAGTAATGCAAGTTTCTGTCGAAAAGACATCGGAATTAAGCCGTAAAATGACTGTTAGTATTCCTGAAGAAGTGATTCAGGAGAAAATGGAAGTACGTTTTAAGTCATTAGCGCGTGAAGTTAAAGTTGATGGTTTTCGTCCAGGTAAGGTTCCTGTTCGTGTTGTGAAAAAAATGTACGGTGATCGTGTTAAAGGTGAAATTACTGGAGATTTGATCCAGTCAACTTATTTTGAAGCATTACAAGAGCAAAAAATAAATCCTGCAGGGCATCCTCATATTCATCAAACTGATGCTGAAGAAGGTTTTGAATATACCGCAGAATTTGAAGTTTATCCTGAGATCTCTTTAGAGGGTGTTTCAGGGTTAGAAATTAAACGACCTGTAGCGACAGTAGAGCAGTCTGATCAAGATGCAATGGTTGCTAAATTAAGAGAACAAAAGAAAGCTTGGTCAGTGGTTGAGCGAGTTGCTGAGACGGGTGACCAAGTCACTGTTAATTTTTCTGGCGAATGTGAAGGTGAAAATTTTACAGATGGCAAAGTTGAAGGCTATCCTGTTGAAATAGGTGCTGGAAAAATGATTCCTGGGTTTGAGGAAGAATTAGTTGGGCTTGAGGCGAGTGCTGTTAAAACCTTTGAAATTGCTTTCCCTGAAGAATATGGCAATGAGAAATTAGCAGGAAAACCAACAACCTTTGAAGTTGAAGTGGTTAAGATTGAAGCGGCTGTTTTGCCAGAGATTGATGAAGAGTTTATCAAGGCCTATGGTGTTGAGGATGGTACATTAGATTCTTTTAATGCTGACGTTAACGCTAATATGCAAAGAGAGTTGGCGCAAGGCTTGAAAGGTAAGCTGAAAAATGCAGTGATGGATGCTTTGTATGAGAATATTAAAATTACTATTCCTAACGCGTTGATTGACGAAGAAGTTAAAAATGTCATGAAGCCTTACGAAGCGAATATGAAAAAACAAGGGATGAATCTTGAAGATCTTGATTTACCCAAAGATATGTTTGAAGGTCAGGCTAAGCGTCGTGTTGCTTTAGGTCTTATTTTGGGTGAAATAATCCAGAAAAATGAAATCAAAGTTGATGATGCTAAAGTGAAGTCGACTATTGACGATATGGCTAATAGTTATGAGCGCCCTGAAGATGTAACAGAATGGTATTACTCTGATGAAAGCCGATTAAATGAAGTAAAACAAATGGTTTTAGAAGATCAGACGGTTGAATGGATTATTGATCAAGTAAAGGTCAGTGATGAGTCCGTTAGTTTTGAAGATGTAATGGAAAAACAAGCTGAAGCATAGTGTTATAAGCACTTTGGTTTATAAGGATTGATTTTTCCTGCCTTATTTAATTGATTAATAGAGTTCTCTGTAATAATAGAGAGCTCTATTTTTTATTTAATAGAAGGGTAAAAAGAATTAGTATACTTCGCGCGGTCACGGATGCGGAATTTATAAGCTGCTGATTTTTGTTGACAGCAAGGCTCTGAAATAGGCGCATAGCAAGCTACGCAACTATTTCAGCAACGCAGCTGTCGGCAAAAATCAGCGGTTAGAAATCCGCAGTTGTGATCGCGCGAAGTATAGCATTGTTCTACAGATTAAATAGTTATAGGTTAAGTAATGAATCAACATACGGGTTTTGATCAGTTCCTAGCACCTCAGGCTGCTGGTGGTTTGGTACCAATGGTTATTGAGCAAACCGCTAGAGGTGAGCGTTCTTTTGATATCTATTCGCGCTTATTGAAAGAGCGAGTGATTTTCTTGGTTGGTCAGGTTGAAGATTATATGGCTAACCTGGTAGTTGCTCAGCTGTTATTTCTTGAGTCTGAAAATCCAGATAAAGACATTCATTTATATATCAACTCTCCTGGCGGCTCAGTAACGGCAGGTATGGCTATATATGACACTATGCAGTTTATTAAAGCAGATGTCAGTACTATGTGTATTGGGCAGGCGGCAAGTATGGGCTCATTGTTGTTAACCGCTGGTGCAAAAGGCAAACGTTTTTGCTTGCCGCATTCACGGGTTATGATTCATCAGCCCTTAGGTGGATTTCAGGGACAGGCGTCTGATATTGATATTCATGCTAAAGAGATATTATTGATTAGAGAAAAATTAAATAATATTCTGTCTCATCATACGGGGCAAGATGTTGAAAAGATTCAGAAAGATACCGATAGAGATAATTTTTTAAGCGCTCAAGATGCGGTTGAATACGGTTTGGTTGATCAGGTTTTATCTAACAGAGAGACGGATGCTGACGATTAAGGTTGGTAATTTAGCGAATTTAGATATATTCTTAACCTATTCAGAGTTAGTTGAGGGCTTGATTTATGAGTAAAGGAAATAAAGGCGGAAAGGACGAAGAAAAGTTGTTGTATTGTTCTTTCTGTGGAAAAAGTCAGGACGAAGTTAGAAAATTAATTGCTGGCCCTTCAGTGTATGTCTGTGATGAGTGTGTTGAGCTTTGTAATGACATCATTCGAGAAGAGCTGGAAGGTGAGTCTGATTTTGGTGATGGTGAGTTACCTAAACCAAAAGAGATTAAGGCAGAGCTTGATAATTATGTAATTGGTCAGGACAGTGCCAAGAAAATGTTGTCGGTGGCTGTTTATAACCATTATAAACGCCTGCGCAGTAATGCAAATAAAGATGATATTGAACTGGCAAAATCGAATATTTTATTGATTGGTCCAACGGGTTCGGGTAAAACTTTATTGGCTGAGACTTTGGCTCGTTTGTTGGATGTGCCTTTTACCATTGCTGATGCAACAACATTAACTGAAGCGGGTTATGTGGGTGAAGATGTAGAAAACATCATCCAGAAAATCCTGCAGAAATGTGATTATGATGTTGAAAAAGCAGAAACAGGCATCGTATACATTGATGAAATTGATAAAATAACACGAAAATCTGAAAACCCATCCATTACACGTGATGTTTCAGGTGAGGGTGTGCAGCAAGCGCTATTGAAATTGATAGAAGGCACTGTTGCGTCAATTCCTCCTCAAGGCGGAAGAAAGCATCCACAGCAAGAATTTATGCAAGTCAATACGGCTAATATCTTATTTATAGTAGGTGGCGCATTTGCCGGCTTAGATAAGGTGATTAAAGATCGTACTGAGAAGGGTGGTATTGGTTTTTCTGCTGAGATAAAGACTAAAGATGAAACCAAAAATGTAGGTGAGTTGTTTTCCGAAATTGAAGCAGAAGATTTAATCCGTTATGGCTTAATTCCTGAGTTTGTTGGGCGATTGCCGGTGGTAGCAACTTTGGAAGAGTTGGATGAGACTGCCTTAATTGAGATTTTAACCAAGCCTAAGAATGCATTAATTAAGCAATATCAGCATTTGTTTGAAATGGAAGGTGCGGAGCTTGAGTTTAGAGATGAGTCTTTATCTGCCATTGCTAAGAAGGCAATGGAAAGAAAAACAGGCGCTAGGGGTTTAAGAACCATAGTTGAGAATGTTCTATTAGATACCATGTATGAAATTCCTTCAGCAGATGATATTACCAAAGTGGTTATTGATGAGGGGGTTATTTTAGGTAATTCTGATCCGCTCTTGGTCTATGAAGTAGAAAAGAAAAAGGCTTAAAGTATTTTACTTAGCTAATAGTTTAAAAAGGGAGGCTTGGAAACGAGCCTCCCTTTTTTATGCTTAGGGAGCTGGAAATGAATAATCATCCATTATTGGGCAGGATTTTTGTTTGTCTTCAGCCGTGTAGGAATGGGCGCATAGCAGGCTACGCAACTTTTTCTACACGGCTGAAGGCGGGCAAAAAGACCAGCAAGATTGTATGATTATTTGTTTCCATCTTCCTTAAATGAAAGTTGATTTTTATCATTTGTGCCCCATATACTGAAGTTACAGTAAGATTATTTAAAGGTTCCTAAATGGATGAACTGAAAGAGTTAGAAGATAAAGGTAATTTGATACCGGTATTACCGCTTAGAGATGTTGTGGTGTACCCGCATATGGTTATACCTTTATTTGTAGGTAGAGAGAAGTCGATTGATGCCATTGAAGCAGCAATGAATGACGATAAACAATTGCTTTTAGTCGCTCAAAAAAAAGCAGATTCAGATGATCCTACTTTTGAAGAGTTGTACAGTGCAGGGACGTTAGCAAACATTTTACAATTGTTAAAATTACCTGATGGCACGGTAAAAGTGCTTGTTGAGGGTGGGCAGCGTTGTAAAGTGCAGAAGTACCAGGAATTTGATGGTTATTATGCGGCTACAGTGACTGAAATTGAGGGGCATTTCAATATTTCAGAGCAGGAGCAAGAGGTATTACAGCGCACTGCAATTAGTTCCTTTGATCAATATGTGAAGTTAAATAGTAAAATCCCGCCTGAAGTGCTTAATTCTTTAGCGGGTATTGATGACCCAAGTCGCCTGGCTGATACTATTGCGGCGCATATGACATTGAAGGTTGAAGAAAAGCAGTCCATGTTAGAGATGGAAGATATTGCTTTGCGCCTGGAAAGTCTGATGACTTTAATGGAAAGTGAAAATGATTTGCTGGAAATGGAAAAGCGCATTCGAGGGCGTGTTAAAAAGCAAATGGAGAAGAACCAGAGGGAATATTATCTGAACGAGCAAATGAAAGCGATTCAGAAAGAGTTGGGGGATATTGATGAAGCCTCTAATGAAATCGAAGAGCTGGAAAAGAAAATTGCTGCTTCAGGGATGTCCAAAGATGCTAGAACAAAAGCAGATGCTGAGATTAATAAATTAAAATTAATGTCACCTATGTCTGCTGAAGCAACGGTAGTGCGTAATTATATAGATTGGATGGTGGGTGTTCCCTGGAAAAAGAAAACCAAAGTGCGACACGATATCAAGGTTGCCGAAGAGGTTCTTGAGTCTGAGCACTATGGGCTGGATAAGGTTAAAGAAAGGATTATTGAGTATTTGGCTGTGCAGCAAAGAGTTAAAAAGCTTAAAGGGCCAATTTTATGTTTGGTTGGGCCTCCGGGTGTTGGTAAGACATCTTTGGGTCAGTCTATTGCCAGGGCGACAAATCGTAAATATGTGCGTATGGCTTTGGGTGGGGTTAGAGATGAGGCTGAAATTCGTGGACATAGACGAACTTATATCGGTTCTATGCCAGGGAAAATCCTGCAAAACCTATCTAAGGTGAAAACAAGAAACCCTATGTTTTTGCTGGATGAAATAGATAAGATGGCAGCAGATTTTCGTGGTGACCCTGCATCTGCTTTGCTTGAGGTTTTAGATCCTGAGCAAAATCACACCTTTGCCGATCATTATCTGGAAGTGGATTTTGACTTGTCTGATGTTATGTTTGTTGCAACAGCTAACACAATGAATATTCCGTCTGCTTTGCTGGATAGAATGGAAGTGATTCGTTTGGCAGGCTATACAGAAGACGAAAAGATTAATATTGCGACAAGGTTTCTGATTTCAAAACAAATCAAAAATAACGGTCTTAAAGCATCAGAGATTAATATTTCTGAATCGGCAGTTAAAAGTATTGTGCGTTTTTATACGCGCGAGGCTGGTGTGCGTGGCTTAGAGCGAGAAATTTCAAAAATCTGCCGGAAAGTGGTTAAAGGTTTGTTATTAAAGCCTAGAAAAACCAAGGTGTCTGTCACAGAAAAGAATTTAGAAGATTATTTAGGTGTTAAACGATTTAACTATGGGCTGGCGGAAGAGAATGACCAAATAGGGCAGGTAACTGGCTTGGCTTGGACTGAGGTAGGTGGTGAGCTTTTAACTATAGAAACGGCAGTGATGCCGGGTAAGGGTAAGCAGTCGGCAACCGGTAAATTGGGTGATGTAATGAAGGAATCTATTGAGGCGGCAGTAACGGTTGTTAGAAGTCGTGCGCAGGTCTTGGGGATTAATAATGATGTCTTTCAAAAAAATGATATTCATATTCATGTGCCAGAGGGTGCGACACCAAAGGATGGGCCGAGTGCCGGGGTGGGTATGTGTACTGCTATTATTTCAGCATTAACAAAAATCCCAGTGAAGTCAAATGTTGCAATGACGGGGGAAATCACATTAAGAGGTGAGGTTTTGCCTATTGGTGGCTTGAAAGAAAAGCTATTGGCTGCGCATAGAGGGGGGATTACTACTGTTCTAATTCCTTCTGAAAATGAAAAAGATTTGGCTGAGATTCCTGATAATATTAAGGATAGCTTAGAGATAAAACCCGTTCACTGGATTGATGAGGTATTAGAGGTTGCTCTGCAATATATGCCTACGCCGAATGAAGTGGAAATTAAGGCGGAAGATTCTAAATCAGTAAAGCATGATAAATCAAAGCATATTGCGCATTAACGCCATTTTTCTTCAGGTTTTTTGAATTAAAGCAAGAAACCGTTAACAAACGGGGTGTGTAGGTATTTTTATGCTTGACACCTCGTGAATATTATTGATATAAATAGATCTGTTTTTCGAGGCTTGCTTGTTCAAGCAACTCGTCTTGTTTTTAAGAGCAGATCGCTTGTTTGTAAACTTACACTTATCTTACTTTACTTCCTAAGGGGGAATAATGAATAAATCGGAACTTATTGATGCAATGGCTGACAAGTCAGAATTAACAAAAGCAGATGCCGGACGTGCTTTAGATGCTTTTCTTAGTGTGGTGTCAGATACACTGGGTGATTCATCCTTAGATATTAAGGACAGAGCTATTGCTTTAGTTGGCTTTGGTACCTTTTCAGTAAAAGAAAGAGCTGAGCGTAAAGGAAGAAATCCACAGACTGGCGCAGAGATTACAATTAAAGCTGCAAAAATACCTTCATTTAAAGCTGGTAAAACTTTAAAAGATGCTGTAAACTAGATTTCTTTAGTCGGGTGCTTAGCTCAGCTGGGAGAGCATCGCCCTTACAAGGCGAGGGTCGGGGGTTCGATCCCCTCAGCACCCACCAGACTTTGGAGCGGTAGTTCAGTTGGTTAGAATACCGGCCTGTCACGCCGGGGGTCGCGGGTTCGAGTCCCGTCCGCTCCGCCATATAAGAAACCCCTAACCGTTTGGTTTGGGGTTTTTTTTTGCCTATAATCTAGGCAAAAAATTAGATACATTATTGCTTTTTATGCTAAATCTACGCTTGGATTAATACCTGAAAATAAGGTTACAAATATGTTATTAAAGATTAGAGAAAAATCACAAGGTCTTATTGCCAGAATTATTTTGCTATTGATTGGTATCACTTTCGCATTATGGGGTATTCAAAACTATGTAGGTGGTGGTACTGAAGCAACAGTTGCTTCCGTTGGGGATAAAGAGTTCTATCAGCAGGATTTAAATAGAGCGTATTCGCAATATAGCCAGAATTTAGCTGGGATGAATTTTGATGAAAAGACGATCAAAAAACAAGCCTTAGAGAAGTTGATTCAGGATGAAGTTTTATTGCAGCATGTAGAGGGTGATGGTTTAGTTGTTACAGATGACGCAGCTAAAACCTTTGTTAAAGGGCTGGAGTATTTTCAAACGGATGGTAAGTTTAATAATAAGCAATACAAATCATTATTAGCCGGACAAAGAATGAGTTCTGCTGAATTTGTTGCAAAAATTAAAAAAGCGTTGGTTATGGAACAATTTCAGCGCAGTATTGCTGAAAGTAGCTTTGCTACAGAAAAAGATTTGACTAACTTTTTTAGAATACAAAATCAGACGCGGCACGTAGAGGTGCTTCCTATTGCTCTACAAAAAGTTGAGACAGAAGCTAGTGCAGAAGAGATTGACGCGTTTTATCAGATCAACAAGGCATCGTTTCAGACAACTGAGAAGGTAGCTATTGAATATATAGAGCTCTCTCTAGATAATTTGGCTAAAGAAGTAACGCCATCAGCTGAGCAATTGGCTGAGTTTTATGACGAACAAAAAGATTTATATACTACGAAAGAGCGTCGAAAAATTAGTCATATTTTATTTGCTTTTACCAAGGATGCTGATGACGATAAGAAACAATTGGAAAGAGCAATTTCAGCTAAAAATTTATTAGCTAATCGTACATTTTCTGAAGTTGCGGCTGA
>ENA-ORXI01001031-ORXI01001031.1-sediment-metagenome-genome-assembly--contig:-NODE-1031-length-22491-cov-6.711832_pt1 | contig 22491 bp, 18 predicted proteins | sample MGYA00237861_ERZ511468 | MGnify/ENA primary metagenome ERZ511468 (study PRJEB26299, sample SAMN06266213) | sediment metagenome | isolation source: Hudson Canyon methane seep mesocosm | place...
AAAATAATAATACTGAGCTGTTCTTAGTGACTTGTGGCGGAATGGGGTTAACCGGTCCTATTCTTGATGCAAAAATAAAACTTCAAAAGATAAACTCTGCAAATATCAATCAAACCAGTGTTAAATCATCAAATTTAAAAGAAACTTTTGAACTTTTCGAAAAACACAATGAATCAACCCATCTGGCAGCATGGATCGATTGCCTGCAAAAAGGCAAAAATATTGGCCGAAGTCTCGTCATAGCAGGAGAACATGCCAATGATGGCAACCTGAAACAAAAAAACAAACTCAAAATTTCTATTCCCTTTTTCTTCCCCTCATTTACTTTAAATCATCTAACAGTAAAAATTTTTAATTTCTTTTACTACAACCGGCAATTTAAAAAGATTGTGAAATCAAAGGTTGATCTGGACTATTTCCTCTACCCACTGGATGCCATCCATCAATGGAATAGGATTTACGGAAAAATTGGCTTTGTTCAATACCAATGTGTACTCCCCAAAGAAGAAAGCTATGAAGGACTACAAAAAATACTGACCTGTATTGCTGAATCTGGCATGGGTTCATTTTTAGCAGTGTTAAAACTATTTGGCAAAGGTAATAAAAACTACTTATCCTTCCCTCAAGAGGGCTACACACTTGCCTTGGATTTTAAAATTGAACCAAACCTGTTTGCATTACTTGATGAACTTGACAAAATAATGCTTGAACACAAAGGAAAAATTTATCTGGCAAAAGATGCTCGTGTATCAAAAACAACCTTTAACAAAGGTTATAAAAATATAGATAAATTCAGACAATATCGCAAAGAAAAAAGATTGGATAAACAATTTAATTCATTACAATCAACAAGGCTGGGGTTATGAAAAGTCTGACACACTGGACACCATTAAGTGGTTCAATCATTGTTCTGTTTATTACCATGTTGGTTATTGCCCCAGTTTATCTAACCCAATACCCCCCCCTTAATGACTACCCATGGCATCTGGCTCGCATCATTATACTTTCTGATCTAGATTCACCCGTTTACAGTGAATTTTATAAGGCCGGTAGCTTTTTATTACCTAATATGGCTATGGATATGGTAGCCATTCCCCTTGCCAATCTTGTTGGGCCGGAAAATGCTTCCCGTATCTTTGTTGCACTAAGCCTGCTCTCTGTTATGTTTGGCATCATGATGCTACACAAAGCAGCTCATAAAAGGTTTTCTCCATGGCCTTTATTAGCGGTTGCACTGTTATTCAATGCTATGTTTCGCTATGGCTTTCTCAATTATATTTTTGGAATGGGTATCGCGTTTTTTGCAGCCGGAGTATGGCTTTTAATAAAATCCAGAATTCGCAGAATAATTTTTACCCTGCTCATGTCACTCTTACTTATTATGCTGCATTTCGCAGCCTTTGGAATTTTTGCGGTTATCGTTGGCTCAGTTGAAATTCATAACACCGTAGGTCGCTGGCGACAAAAAGGATTTAAAACATCCATAAGTCATCTCATTAATTCAGCCATACCTTTTCTAATTGCAACATCTCTATTTTTGCTTTTATCACCAACAGCTGAAGTAACCAGTTCAAGCATTATATACCCTAGTTCTCGTAGCGATAAACCGTTAGCAGCAATATATAGCCTTCTGACAGGCATTACATGGCTTGACATTGTGTTTTGGCTAAGTCTGATCAGCTCTACCCTTTATCTTTACTTTACTAAGCGTTTAAACTTTTCACCATCGTTGATACTAGCTATGGTAATGATGATGCTAGCGTATATTGTGCTGCCAGGGACTATTAAGGAAGTGCACTTTGTCTATATCAGGCTTGCACCGGCAATAGCACTACTAGGTATTGCCGCTATTGATATTAAATCAAACGATATACATACAGATCGTTTAGTTGCTATTTTAGCTGTTCTGTTAGCCGTTACAACATCAACAGGTCTCACTTACGAATGGCATAAATTTAACCAAAAAACTGCTGAGATTATTAAGACATTTGATAGTATTGAAACTGGCGCTACTGTTTTCAGTGCTACCGCCCAACCCTATACTCGTCTAATTACCAACACGCCTGAACGACATGAAGCTTGGCAACCGCCATTAAAACATGTCTCCTCTTATGCAATTTTGTCAGGCCCAAAGTTTGTACCCATGACATTTGCTCACCCAACTATGCAGCCTTTAAATGTTTCTGATAAATATCAAAACGTAAAGGCCTTTCAAGGTGATAATCCACGCAAAACCTTCAGTGGCCCAGCATTGGAAAAATTTCTTTTGAGCATTAGGGAGCATTTGACTGATGGTTCATGGCCACCACTTAAAAACATCTATGTTTTTGTCATGGGTTTTGATCGTATTGAGCATGACTTTAACAGAGAAATACTGACAGGCTGGGCGAATATTAGCAAATTCCATGATGATCATATTCTGATCAATCTTTCTCCATGAGTAACGTCTCAACAGTTTCCCAAAGTAGTTATTATGAATGGTTGAATTCGCCTAAAACAGAACGAGAAAAGAGAGAATGCCCTTTTGATAGAAATGATTAAACTGCTTTTTCTGAAATGACGGAGATCTTATAAGTTTAGTGGATCTCTACATTTCGCATTCTATTTAAGACTTGCGTAACTCTCTTATTAGCTATACTGTTAATGATAAAGGCTTCTTCTCATAATTATTACGAATTAATATTTGTAACTTAAATAAAGGGTCGAGTTTGTTTTCAACTACCTACAAATTACAACATGACTACTGAACTATTCCAAAATATTGGTAACGATCCTTTAGACTTAACTTTATTACTTATTAATTTAATAATTGGAACTATTTTAGCCTTGATTTTAAGGTTTCATTTTCGACGTTTTGGTTCTACTCTTTCAAATAGAGAAGAGTTTGCGATGGTTTTTCCTTTTATATTACTAACTACTATATTGATTATTACGGTTGTAAAATCTTCATTAGCACTATCTCTAGGTTTAGTTGGAGCTCTTTCAATTGTACGGTTCCGTACGCCAATTAAAGAGCCGGAAGAACTAGCCTATCTTTTTCTTTCTATTGCAATGGGGTTAGGGTTAGGTGCTAATCAAACAATTCCAACTATAGTAGCTGGTTTGACAATTTTAACTGTGATGGCTCTCATTGGATCTTTTAGGAAGACTGCTGGAGGAAAAAACATTTATTTATCTGTCGATTGGTGTAGCGAAAAAGATGAGCACCCAGACCGTTATCTAGAACGCTTAACTGAAATAATTTTTAAGCACTCTAAAAAGAGTGATCTTCGTCGTTTTGATATACGACAAGATTTGTTCGAAGCTACATTTTTTCTTGATGTTGCAAGTACTGATAATCTTTCTGCTCTAGTTGATGAGCTTAGGCGTACTTTCCCACGTATTGGTATTACTTTTCTAGATCAAAATCAACTTCCTAGTGTCTAATGAAAATTACATCCTCTCAAGCTCTTCTAGAAAAGAATTCAGAAAATAAAAAAACACCTAATTTTAAGATAATTATTTTTTGCATAAGTCTATTTTCTGCATTGTTTATTAGTGTACTAACTTATAAAGCCACATTAGAATACTTCCCTACAGGCATTAAAAATAGTATATGGGCGTATGCAGTTGAAAGAGGATTTGCTGTTTTTGATGCCGACTCTAGATTAAGTGATGAATTGGTTCACTTACCAGCACGAATTGTTAATAGTTATAATGCCGATATACCAAAAGTGTATATAGATATAAAATTCAAATACCTACAAAAAATTTATGCTAAACGAGAAGAGGCATTAAGTGAAGGGGTACTTGTCCAGAACAGCGATGATTTTATACCTGCAAAAATCAGATATGACAATAATGAGATAAAAATAAAATTACGCTTAAAAGGGGACTGGGTTGATCACCTAGAAGGCAAAAAATGGTCTTTTCGTATTCATACTAAAGGAAAATCTCATCTTCATGGTTTGCGTCGATTTTCTATTCAACACCCAAAAGTCCGTGGTTTCCAAGGAGAAGCATTGATTCATGAGGTGTTTAACCAATTTAATGTTTTATCACCTAGGTATTCATTTATTGATGTTGTTATCAATGGAAATAACATTGGTGTCATGGCATTAGAAGAACACTTTTCTAAAGAATTACTGGAAAGAAATGGACGAAAAGAAGGAGTCATTATTCGCTTTGATGAGTCTTTAGTATGGGATGCAAATGATGGAGTTGACCGAGGATTTTATGGTGTTTTTGATAGTTATTTAAATGCACCAATTGATGCATTTCAGTCATCTAAAATTAAAAAATCTGAACGTCTCAGTCATGAATATAAAATAGCTGTTGGATTATTAAGAGGCTTTACAAATAATCAGTTAGCAGCGTCAGAGGTATTTGATTATAAGTTAATGGGAAGTTATCTAGCAGTAGCACAATTTTTTGGTGCATGGCATGAAATCCGGTGGCACAATCAAAGGTTTTACCTCAATCCTTTAACAAAAAAATTAGAACCCATATCATTTGATGCAAATATGCAGAAACCAAGAAAAGTTGGTTATGATGTTATTTATGACATTCAAACACAGGATTACTTTAATAGAAATTTATTAAAAGATGAAAAAATATATTCGTCCTATAAAAAAGCATTAACAATTTTAAAAGAAAATACTCTTAATGGTTCTTTAATTAAAACATTACAAGAGATTGAACACCCATTACTAAAAATATTAAATAAAGAATTTTTCTTCTTAGATCATTTTAATTTTAAAAAATTAAAAGAAAGGGCACTTAATATACCTGATTTAAATACTGCAAATAAAGTGGGTTTTGATGCAACTGATTTTCCTAAATATATTCATGCATTTTTAATTGAGAATAATAAAGGTAAATCCCTAGAACTTCTGAATGCCTTACCATATGACGTAGAAGTCCAGTCAATAAACTGGATAGATAAGGATAGAAATAAAAAGCGTTTTAAAACAGAAAAGCCCCTTAAATATCCAATTATTTTAAATAAAACTGACTTAAGAAAACGCCCGGACTCATTTTATATTGAATACACTGCTCCTGTAGAGGGGAAGTTTAAATTAGAAGTAGCTAGTAATATTAAAGGTGATCCAACTTTAAAAACAACAAAAGCCAAGAAATATTTCCAAGCGCTGAAAGATGTACCTCTTCCTGAAGGCAATATAACAAAGTTGTTATCTGAAAAAACTTATATGACTCTTGTGGATGGAAATACTATTGTTATAAAAGAAGGTCGATGGAATATTAAAGGAAATATTATTATTCCTAAAGGTTATAACTTAAAAATAACAGGAAATACTCAGTTACAGTTTAAGAAAGAGGGGAGTCTAATTATTTATGGATCATCGAACTTTGATGGCTCTCAAAATAAACCTATAGTGTTAAAAGGTATCGACAATGATACTTGGCAAGGGGTAGTGACTTTTCAAGCAAATAACCGCTCTAAATGGTCTTATGTAACGGTTCTTAATACTAAAGGAATAAATTTTCCTTTATGGAAATTAACGGGAGGTGTTACTTTTTATCAAAGTGATATTGATATTGAAAATAGTTTGTTTTCAGGGAATAAGGGTGAAGATGCATTAAATATAATCCATTCTGATTTTACTCTTGATAAAGTTAATATTATTAATACCCAATCTGACGGTTTTGATGGCGATTTTGTTACAGGAACCATATCGGGTGGTCTATATCAAGATATAGGCCAAGCAGGAGGTGGGGATGGTGTTGATATTTCAGGGAGCACGGTTTCACTAAATGGTACTTTTTTTGAACGAGTCAACGATAAGGCTATTTCAGTAGGTGAAAATAGTACTATGCATGTTAGTAATGCAAAAATCAAAAATGTGAGCATTGGTGCAGCGAGCAAGGATAAATCAACATTAACTGTAGATAATACAAAGATAACTAATGCTCATAATGTCGCATTAATGGCGTATGTCAAAAAACCTGAATTTGGGTCAGCATCGCTTATTGCTACAAAAACCCAAATTATTGACTCAAACAAATCGACTATTGTTCAACAAGGCAGTTATCTGAAATTAAATGGGAACGTCATTGCGACAGATGCGTTAAACGTTAAACAACTTTATAAAACAATCATGAAGCCCGGGGTTAAAAAATGACCCGTATAGTGCCTGATAATGCACGTTTAGAAATAAAATTTAATGCCCATGAACTGGAGGCAGATAAGATTAAGCAATGGTTAAAGCTGCATCCGGCTTGTTTTTATACACCTTATCCAGACAGGTGGGTTAATAATGTATATTTTGACACTCACCATTATCATTGTTATGCAGAAAACTTATCAGGGGGGAGTTCCAGAACCAAATTAAGATATCGTTGGTATGGTCAAAACCCATTCCCAGAGAAAGGAATATTAGAAGTTAAGTGTAAACGAAATTATTTTGGCTGGAAGTTAAGATTTAGCGCTAATAAGTCGCCTTATGAAAAAGAAAGTAGTTGGAGAGATGTTCAACGTAATCTTATTGACCAACTAACACCAGAAGCACGAATTTGGATTGAGTCACACCCACAACCAGTAATTATAAATCGTTACTATAGAATGTATTTTGTCAGTAGAGATGAAAAGGTTAGGGCAACGATTGATATAAAACAACAAATGTTTGATCAACGATATAAACCCTTTCCCAATATTCATCATTCAGTAAACCTACCTAAAACATTAGTTTTGGAATTTAAATTTGATCGCAATGATAGATCAATTGCATCACAGATTATGCAAGGCTTACCTTTAAGAGTGAGCAGAAATTCGAAATATATGATTGGAGTTAAATCTATTCATGGTTATTGATAATAAAGAAATGTTTTGAACCAAAATGAAAAAAATGAAAAAAATGAAAAAAATAGTATTGTCTTTATTTCTAGTTTTGTTGCTAGTTGCTAGTTGCTTATATTATTTTGTTTTACCAATTGTTATGGGTAAAGCTTGGTCAATAAAACAGGAACTAATGTTAGACTCTAAAATTAGTAAAAAAGTGGCTATAAAAAATAATCTTTTATTGAATGATTTTCGGTTGGTTGAGGAATACCCCGCAACAATTAAAGACTCTGCCAATACATTAATTTTTGTTGGACATATTTATCCACGTAATGAGTTTTTGTTTCCTTCCGAAAAGGAGCCCCAAGGACGTGATCATCCATTATTATATTTAACGGATATTGTAAATAAGAGCCCTCCAGCAAGGGTTATTTTTGGTGGTGACAGTGTGTATAAGCCAACGGATGAAGCATTAGAGCATTTGAAAGATCTTAATCGTAATATGTCAAAAACAGAATCTCGTTTTGTTATTGGCAATCACGATCAATATTGGAAAGTTTTATTAAAAAAACCAATTTTGTTTGATGCTATTTATAAAAAACGTTATTGGTATGAAGATGTAAACGGAGTGAGATTAATTTATCTACATACGATCAATAAAGAAAGCTCTTATGACCTTGATGAAGAACAGCTAACTTTCCTCGCTAAAGTTCTTGACCCTTCTCTATATCGCTACTCTTTAATATTTCAGCATCATGCGCTATGGGCTGGCGACTCTATACATGCTAATACACGATACCCTAATGCGGATAAGCAAAAAGCCATTTGGAAAAATAAAATCATACCTTTAATGAAGAGAGGAAATGTTCAAGCAGTATTTGCTGGTGACGGTGGTTGGAGAGCAGAGGGACGAGTTATGAAAATAGATGAAATACCTCATTATTTAACAGGGTGGACGTATTTATTACATATTCCATCTGAATGGATTACTCTAAAATTAGAAGAAACTTCACCTAAAATAAGTTGGCATAAGTTTTTCGAGGGGGATCATTATATTAGAAAAGACGAATTATATAATTATCAGAGATAGAGTAAAAAAGGAGTATTTTATTTTCCATTTGTAATGGTTAAAACCTTCACCTTTCAGGCAAACAGATTTATCTCAAATATTACAATAATGTTTAGGTGTATCCATTGTGAAAATGGTAGAAGATCAGGTGCAAGTTAAGAAGAAGGGTGGCAGAGTTTGACTATTGGGGATATATGAAATAGCTTTAAACATTATCCACGTTAGTAACCTTTAAGATAAATAAAATGTACAAATTAATTTTTCAAAAGCTAAGTAATGTTCTTGAGCTCACACATAGTCATGATAAGAAAAGTAATATATCGTCTATGGAAGGTATACGGGGTGTGGCAGCTTTTTTAGTTTTTATTGAGCACTATGTTGTAGCGTTAGAAGACAAGGTGGGTATTAGCCAGCAACTTTGGATATATGACCTTTTTTTATGGCTAAAAAATATTGGTAATGTAGGTGTTGAATTGTTTTTTGTTCTTAGCGGTTACTTAATCTACGGAACTGTTATCAGTAAAAAAAAACCATTTTTACAGTATATGTGGCGACGAATTAAACGCATCTATCCGACATTTATCGTTGTATTTATCCTTTATCTTTTCTTGTCATTTCTAATCCCTGAACAAAATAAAATACCGATAGAAAATAGTGCTGCACTCATTTTTATATTACAAAATGTTTTGTTTTTACCGCCATTGTTCACTGATACTGAACTACTGATACGTGTGGCTTGGTCTCTTAGTTATGAGGTGTTTTTCTACATATTAATACCTGTAGTGGTAGGTGTTTTTAGGTTAAGGCATTGGAAGGTAAATCAAAGGATACTTTTTTTTGCACTTGTTACAATATGCGGTTTTTCCTATTACCTGTATTATACGGGTCCAATAAGGATGCTAATGTTTGTAGCGGGGATTTTGCTTTTTGAAGTTATTAATAGCAAGCCTAATAAAAAAACGACACCCTATTTAGGAAGCGTATTATTTTTGCTTAGTTTAATCAGCATAGTACTGCTAATGGTTTTTAATATACCTGAAGGTGGTTGGTGGCGGACAGTGATTCTTTATGTCTGCTTTTTTATGCTATGTTATGAATGTTTTAGCTGGCAAAGTCCTAGTTCAAAGCTATTTAGCTTCACGCCATTACGTTGGTTTGGTAATATGAGCTATTCCTATTATTTGATCCATGGTTTAGCTGTAAAGTTTATCATTATCCTTTTTTCCAAAACCTATTTTGCCACTCAAATAAATGATTTAATAAGTTTTGTCGTGCTTGGAGTGGGAGTCTATTTTCTAACATTAATCCCAGCATTTTTACTGTTTATTAGTATTGAAAAACCCTTTTCGTTAGCAAAAAATACGTAGTAATATCCAATTAACTTCCTTTAATATATAAATCACGACAACTGAGATGATAGAAACCTTAATGTTTGGCATACAATTACTGTCGATAGGGTACATTTGTTATTGGGCAAATAAACAAGAAGAGGAAGATGAATAAAACTTATGCGTGACCTTCTCTTAGTCAGTTTATTGCCATTATTAATATACTACGCTTTTAAGCGCCCTTTTATTGCAGCAGGCCTATGGTTATGGACATCCGCATTTAATATTAATCATCTAGTCTATGGGTTTTCTGCAACGATCACCTATAACCGATTATTTGCAATAATTACTATTTTGGCTTATTTATTTGGTAAGAATAAACCAAAATTCACGCTGGATAAACTTTCCATATTGATTTTGTCATTTTTTATATGGACAACACTGTCATCATTTCTGGGCGGTGCAAATCAAGATGTTATATGGATGCGATGGAATGAGTTTATGCGGGTTATATTATTCTATTTCTTTGCGATAGCTATATTACATAAAAAACGACATATAGACTTTATATTATGGATGTTGGTTTTATCAATTGCAGCTGTAGCCGCTGGAGAAGGCTTGAAGTTTATTGTCTCAGGTGGAGGGCACAGAGTAGGTGGTTTAAGAGGTATGACAGGGGATAATAACTTTTCTGCTGTGATGATTCTCACTGTATTACCCATGGCTTTTTATCTAGTTAAACAAACTCAGAATAAGATACTTAAGAATGGCTTGGTTGGAGTGGTTGCTTTAAATATGTTGGGTCTTATTGCCACATATTCACGAGCAGGTTTTGTAGGGTTAGCTGTGTTAATTGCTTTTGCATTAAAAAGTAGCAAAAGAAAACTATTATGGCTAGTAATAATATCTATAACTATTTATGTGTCGATGAATTTGTTACCTGAATCATGGTTTGGGCGAATGGACACTGTAGAACATGCTGAAGAAGATGGCTCATTTATGCATCGAGTGATGGTATGGAAAATGTGTACGGTGATAGCATTAAATAACCCATTATTTGGAGAGGGGTTTAAATCAGTTGAAAATATATTAATTTGGCAGCAATATGTAGGTGATTTTCATCTATTAGATTTTATTCCTACACCGGAAGTACTTTACAATGAACCTGTGCGTGCAGCACATAGTATCTATTTTCAAGTGCTAAGTGGGCATGGTTTTGGTGGCTTAATTTTATTTATGCTTATACTGTTTTCTGCTTATGTGAAAATTGGTTCAATAAAAAAAAGAGCCAAACTGAATAACATGGATGACTGGGTGATTACTTTGTTAGATATGCTAAGAATATCTATTATTGTTTATAGTGTGTCAGGTGGGACAGTGAGTATAGCTTATTTTGATTTTATTTATGCAATATTTGTAATTGTTTATGTATTAGATAATCGGATAGTTACAAAGAAAGTTAGTAATATGACTGATACACTTAAAATGGATAAATATTAACATGGTTATTAACAAACCACAGGTTGATTATTGGAAGTGAGGCTTTAGCCTCGCATAGGCCAGACGAGGCTGAAGCCTCACTTCCAATCCACCGTTTAACCTGTGGTAAGTACATAGCCATGAATATTAATTTAATTGTGCTTGAGAGAAATAATCTGAGCCAATGAATACATACTATAACGCCTAGGGAAGAACAATGAAAAATAAGAATAATAGTTATGATATTTATGTCGATTTAGATGGCACATTAATTAAAACAGATATTTTATATGAATCTGTTTTGTTATTGATAAAATGGAAATTCCTTTATCTATTTATACTGCCATTTTGGTTATTAAAAGGAAAGTGTAATCTAAAGTATCAAATATCACAGTTAGTTGATATCAATCCAAAAACATTACCTTATAAAAAATCTTTTTTAAACTACTTAAAAGAGCAACATAAAGCAGGTAGAAAATTAATACTGGCAACTGCAACGACTGAGAAATATGCTCAAGCGATAGCAGATTATTTGGGTATATTTAGTCAAATCATAGCGAGTACTGATAAACAAAATGTATCAGGAAGGGTAAAGTTAGAAAAAATAAAATCAAATACAAAAGATTTTACATACGCAGGTAATGCTTCTATTGATATGTTGATTTTTCCTTATGCTAAGGAATCGTTAATTGTAAACCCTACGCGAGGGCTCAAGCGAAAACTATCTCAAATTGATAATATTAGCCAAGTGTTTGAGAGTGATAACAATACTGCGTGGGCAGTTTTTAAAGCAATAAGAATGTATCAATGGGTGAAAAATAGTTTACTTTTTGTGCCTATCTTAATGTCACAACAGTTTACCAATATAGACGCAGTACTTGATGTAATAATGGCATTTCTTTCTTTTAGTTTATTAGCATCAGCAACATATATAGTTAATGATCTAATTGATATACCCAATGATAGAGAGCATATAAGAAAAAAGAATAGACCACTTGCTTCAGGAAATATAAGTATACCGACAGCTATATTAATGAGTTTAGTATTATTTATTATTGCATTTATAATCGCTTTTAATATCAATATCCCCTTTGTCTATGGGCTTGTCTTTTATTTAGTGTTAACCCTATTGTATTCATTTCAACTTAAAAGCTATATATTGATTGATACGATTGCATTAGCATTACTATATACCACTAGAATATTTGTGGGCGCATTAGTGATAAATATAACGCCATCACTTTGGCTAATTGCTTTTTCGATGTTTATATTTTTAAGTTTAGCGCTAGTAAAACGGTGTAGTGAATTACAAACATTAATAGCGGATGAAAAAACACGCACTCCAGGAAGAGATTATACTGTGCCGGACACCTATATATTGGCATGTATGGGAGTAGCTAGTGGATTTATTAGTGTTCTAATAGTCATATTGTACTTAAATGATACGCAAAGTATTAGTCAATACAGGTATCCTGAAATATTATGGTTAGTGTGTCCATTATTACTTTACTGGGTTGGCAGGATGTGGATTAAAACCTTCAGAGATGAAATGCATGATGACCCTATTGTCTTTACAATTAAAGATAAAGGAAGTCTAATATGTATTAGTTGTATTTTTGCTATTATTATTACCTCTATATTATTATGACAATTAAAATATTTACTTATATTGTTTTTAGTGTGTTTTTATCCGCTTTAGCTCAGATCACATTAAAAATGGGGATGGGTAAATACAAAATAGTTGCTGAACATGCCGAAACAATCCTACATAAAATATGGCTAATAGCGACAAATTATTATGTTTGGGCTGGATTAAGCTTGTATGTTTTAGGAATGGTTGTTTGGCTGGCTGTTTTGATTCATATTGATGTTAGTAAGGCATACCCCTTTGTTGGTTTAGGTTTTATCTTTACTATGGTACTCGCTTATTTTATTTTAGGGGAGCAGATCAGTTTGATTAGAGTTATAGGTGTCGTTCAGATCATTATTGGCGTGATACTAGTAAGTAGGAGTTAAATTGGAAACCAAGACCTTATCTATTAAAAAGTTAGATTTTATTGCTGTATTTAGTATATTTATATTAAGTTATATTGTTTATTTTTTGGGATGTAAGGAACTCTTAGCAATTGGTTTTTATGAGCAGATAAATATAGCCTTTGATTTAGACCAAAGTTGGTATTTTGATTTTGTGGCAAGAGATACGATAGATTGGCAATTTAAACAGGCAACTGATGTTAGGCCACTAGCAATCAAGCACCCCTTTATTTATCTATATCACTATATAGTGATAATTCTGAATACAGTAGGTATTTCTGATAATATTTCCGTTATCGTCATATCTCAGGCTTTTCATTCAGGCAGTTTACTAGTCAGTTTTTATATTTTTCGTAGTATGGGGCGAGGAACTTTAGATGCTAGTTTATTAACCATTGGATTAGCAGGGACATCAGCTTATATTTCTACAGGGTTGGTTTTAGATGTATATACAATTTCTATTTTTTGGATCTCCTTAATATTTTTAATTGTAAGTAGGTATGTGAATCAAAATAGTGAATGCCCTATATGGGTGCGTGCTTTTATATCTGTAATGGCTATTGGTACAACTTCTTACTTATTGATTTTAGTGTTTTTGATGGAATATTCACTAGTAAAAAATAAGGGTAGTACTTATTTAAAAAGCTTTATCAATATAAATCTATATAAACAATTAATACGAGTTTTTATTATAGGAATAATATTATTTGTTTTTGTTTATTTTCAAACTATTATAGATATCATTCAAGATCCAGTTGGGATACTTAAACGTACTTTTTGGACGGTGAGTCGACCTGGAGAAAAAACAGGGACATTTCAAGTTATAACAGTTTTTACAATATTTTCTATTGTGTCACCTAAAGTTTCCAATATTGTTTTACCTGAAGGTATAACAATGATAGACCTTCGATTGATGGAGTTTAATTATATAGGCTGGACTGTAATAGCAATTCTAGCTGTGTCTGTTGTGTTTAGGTGTAAAAAAAATGAACATAGGTTCATCTTGTTATTTTGCTTAGTATGGCTCATCTTTAATATTTTGTTTCATACTATATATCAGTATAGAAGTAGTTTATTCCTTTATAGTGGTCACTTTGTGTTAGCTGTTTGGCTTTTATATAGTTTTCCTCTTAATTCATCAGGGTTTAATGGTAATCGGCAGGGAGTTCTTTATCAATGGATGGATAAGCTAATAATTTATATTCTTCCACTTTTAATATGGGGGAATAACTTCTATTTGTTTCAGGAATTAATTATAATTTCAGAAATTGGTATTCAGTAATATTCTACATTATCGATTTATAAAAAACATCTCCTTGCTGTTTTAATTTCACTATTCGCGGCAAGATAAATATTAATATTGTTATTTAGTTATACAAGGTTTTTGTCTATGAGTAGTAAGAAAATAGTTGGTATTCTAAGTGGTGGACTTATGGGAAGTGATCCTTATGACCCGACTTCTTGGTCAGGTAGTTCGTTAGCATTCTTTAATGAATTAGAAAACCAAGGACATTTACAGCGCGCATTTGGTGCCAAATTGAGTAAACTAGAATTTTACACCAGACTAGCTTTAAAATTCCATCCCAATAGAGAGGTATGGAAAAGACGCCACTATATGAACAGTAGCTATAGGCATGCTTTGACACGAGCAGCCGGAAATAAGGTTGTTGAAAGCGATAAGCAGCATTATATTGTGCAATTAGGTGCTTATATCAATGCGCGTGATATTTATGGGCCTGATGTGATTATTGCCAGTTATCAAGATGGGAATGTCATGGAGAAATTTAACTCTCCTTATACTGATCCATTGCTCAAATCGGATACGAAACTTTTTAATCAAGTTATGCAATTTGAAAAGAAAGTAGCCCAGGATATGGATTTAGTTTTTACTACCAGTGACTATTTGCGTGAATCATTTATTGAACATTATGATTTATCGGAAGATAAGGTAATTAATATTAAAGCAGGGGTTAATTTAACTGAATTTGAAGATATTAACGATAAAACAAAAGATTATAGTCAACAAGACATTTTATTTATAGGAAAAGGTGATTTTCTTTTAAAAGGAGGGGATTTAGCGATAAAAGCATTTCTTTCGCTGAGTGATCGATACCCAGATGCTAAATTGCATTTAGTGGGACCTAATAAAAGTTTTCAACAAGAATTTAATCACCCTAATATTATTTTTTATGGATTATTAAATAAAAATAATGAGCAGGATTTAGCATTGTTTAAAAAACTATTCCTAAACTGCTCTTTATATATTCAGCCATCAAGGTTTGAAGCGCTTGGTATAGCGCCTATCGAAGCGATGTTACATAGAATTCCAGCTATTGTCACAGGAAGCTGGGCTCTAAAAGAAAATGTAATTTCAGGAGTAACGGGGGATCATTTTGAATATGGAAATTGGCAAGATTTAGCTGATAAAATAGGTAAATTATTAAGTTCTCCTGAAAAACTAGAAACTATGGGTAAAGAAGCTCAAATATGGGCTAGAAGTGAGTTTACTTGGAAAATGGCTACAAATAAAATGATTTCAGCTTTAGAAAATAATAAATTAAGTTAGGTAGTAAAGTTAGTACGTATTTTAAATATTCATGATAAAGACGATAGGAATTGATTATGGCGCATAAAGAGCAATTGGATTTTGTCAGTTATGTTAAAGGATATAATCCAGTAAATTTTACCAATGCAAACGTGTTAGAGGTTGGCTCTCTTGATATCAATGGTAGTGTAAGAACGTGCTTTTCAAGTTGTGAATATGTCGGTATTGATGTCTCAGCAGGAAAGAGGGGGGTGATTTGGTTTGTCAAGGGCAACTACTTGAATTTCCAACTGGACAATTCGATACCGTAATTTCTTGTGAAGCGATGGAACATAATCCATTTTGGGTTGAAACAATGTCAAATATGTTTCGTATGTGTAAAGAGGGCGGTTTAGTAATTATGACATGTGCAGCGCCGGGTCGAATTGAGCATGGCACTACGAGATCTACACCTGAAAACTCACCACTGACAGTTGGGTTAGATTGGAATTATTATCGTAATTTGTCCGAAAAAGATTTTTTACGAACTTTTCCATTTGATTTATGGTTTAGTGAATTTCAATTTCTGCAGAACTGGCATTCATGTGACCTTTTATTTTGGGGAAGGAAAAGAAAAGACCTAAATGATAGTAGGAACGATTCAGAGTTGAAAATAAAGTTAAATGAAATTTATTTAAAACAGAATGACTTAAAAAGCTTAAAAAAGAAATTACAAGTCACAATATTTAGTGATGAAAATTTGTTTAACTTGAGAAAGTTAAAAGATAGATTTTTTCAATAACTTAGGAATGAACACGAAATAAGGTATGCATCTTAAAGTGTGGCACAGGTCTTTAGCCTGCATTGTGTCTAAGTTATTTTGTGCGCGCTCCTTAGGAGGGTTTCGTGGTGTGGTTTCAATTTATTAATGGGTGTATCTGAATAGTTAGATACTCATTATCGATAGTTTTTGTGTGGAGTGTTATGAATCATGAGTAGACATAGTATATTAGAATATACAAATAGCAGAGATAACAACTATAATTTAATACGTTTTATTGCAGCAACACTTGTTTTGTTTAGTCATAGTTTCCCACTTTCAGGTGTAGGCGGTGAGCCTTTTTTCAAATATATAGAAATGACTGGAGGAACTATTGCAGTCGATATATTTTTTATTAGTAGTGGGTTTCTTGTTGCAAATAGTTTTTTTGGAAGAAATAATATTATCGCCTTTGTATGGGCTAGGTTTTTAAGGATCTACCCAGCTCTAATTGTTGCTATGATTTTTTGTGTATTGATTGTAGGTTTGTTTTTTACAGATAAACCAATATTTATTTACCTTAATAGTGATGAAACGCATACTTATTTTTTAAGAAACATTACATTGTTTTATGGAGTAGAGTTTAACTTACCAGGAGTATTTTTAGACATACCTTATAAGAACGCAGTAAATGGTTCTATTTGGACTTTACCTTATGAAGTGAAAATGTATGCTTATTTAGCCATTTTTGGGACATTTCTTAAGTATTTTCAGAAATGTTTTGGTAGAGATTTAATTAAAAAAATGTTGTTGTCCTTCGGTGTTTTAGCTTTAGTTTCTCATATTATTAATCACTTTCATTTTTTTATATCTGTACATTCCATGCATTTGCTTGCTATGTTCTTTATGGGGGTTGCATTTTATGCATACCGAGATATTATTTATTTATCTTCTAATCTATTCTTTCTATTTTCTTTAGTTATTTTGTTCTCTATTTTAAATAAAGATTTATTCTTTGTAATGTATAGTGTTTTACTGCCCTATTTAGTATTCTATCTTGCATATGTTCCTAAGGGGGTTATCAGGAAATTCAATAATTTAGGTGACTATTCATACGGAATATATATATGCATTTCCTGTTCAGCAGTCTATTGCAGCGTTAATTCCTGAGGTATCCATTATAATGATGATATTGTTATCTTTTCTTGTGACTTTTATATTGGCTATTTTTTCGTGGCACTTAATAGAAAGGAATTCTTTGAAGATGAAATATATATATTTACCTTGACAATATACTTTAAGTATTTACATTATATGAATTTAAATAAAACTATTACTATTTCTGCAATATTTCTATCAAGAACATTCAATAAGGATGTTTATGAAATGACTATAAATGCAGTGGATACCCTAATAAAAAGTGGAACACCGGATTTTTATATCCATGTTATTGTTATCGAAAGTCAAATAAATTCTAAATACATTTACCCAAACTATATTGATGTAATTACACCCAATGAAGAATTTAATTTTCATAAATTTTTAAATATTGGTATTAAATCTAGGAAAAGTGATTGGTATTTATTGTGTAACAACGATGTTGAGTTTGACCCCAGTTGGCTAACAGAGGTTTTTTCTGTTGCCAATGCAAGGCCTGATATCAGTTCTTTTTCCCCAATGTGCCCGCTATCAGTTAAGCAGAACAATTTAAAAATATCATCGGATAAAAAATTTGCAATCGGCTTTGAACCTGCATTACAGATTTCCGGATGGTGTATTCTATTAAAGTACGATGCATTACAGAAAATCTCTGGTTTAGATGAACGTTTTGATTTCTATTTTGCCGATGATGATTATGGGTTAACCTTGCGCCAACATAATTTATTACATGCATTAGTATTTTTGTCTTTTGTAACGCATTTAGAGCATAAAAAGGTTTCTAATCAAATAGAAAAATTTAGTGAAATTAATATTGGCTCAACAAACATTCCATCTTACCTTTATTGGAAAAGGTTTAGCTGGGTATGGCGTAATCAACAGATGTTAGATGGTTATATGACACTTTATAAAAAATGGGGTGATTGGAGAATACTAAAAATAAAGAAAATTATTCATAATGCATTTATAAAATATTGTATTAATTGTTTTGGTTCAATCTTGTTTAAATCTAGTTAATTTTTTATTTTGTTTTGACTACAGTAAATAAAATCCGAATTCACTCTACTAGATAATTGACTATTCTCGATTTCGCGGGGTAGTCACTATATGTAGTATATTGCTATTTGATTATTTAGGTACTATCTGAGTATGATAGCTCTCTTTTTTGGGCGGTGGACTTTAAACAAATGAGCCAGATGTTATTACAAATTCCTTTGGATTTGATCGATGTGCAAATAGAGGCATTAGATAGTGCGTCTAAAAAAAGAATTATTAGCAAGGTACAAAGTACGTGTAAAGGTGCAATTTGTCTGCAATGCCATTAGCCCATCGATAAGTTTTATGGCTATGGCAAGGAAATTACGTTACGTTATTTATCGATCTTTGAACGGTCAGTCTGGATTAAGATCAAATCGAAGCGTTAACAATGCCCTTATTGTGACCAAGCCCCGACGACCACTCAGCGGTGTAGTTGGTACGCCCAAAAAAGCCCGCATACCAAAGCCTATGAACAGTGGGTTTTCTTCGCCGTGAAACCAGTGGTTTTGTAGAGAGACTGGATAACAAAATTAAGGTGATCAAACGACGTTGCTATGGCATTTATGATATAGGGCGTTTATTTCAGCATATTTGGCTTGATGTCGAAGGACGGCGTTTATTCGGATATGCTTAATAGTATATGTTGTGGTCACCCCGCGAAATCGGGACGAGCCAATATTTCTTTGTATCAAGAAATATTTAAAGTTATTTAATAGTTAGTTTATTTATCGGGTGATAATGTATGAAGGTTTTTGAAAGAATAAAAGAAATATTTAACAAGCGAGTTTTTGAGTTGTATGTTAGTAAAATTCAAAAAACTCTCCCCATTGAATATAGACCAGATGCGCAAGTTACTATAGTAACGATGCTGGGACATAGTACAGTTAATATGTACTTAGTGGCAATTAAAACATTTATGAAGAATTTTGGTTATGGATCCATTGAAGTAATTAATGATGGTTCATTAACTGTATCTGATCAAGATTTGTTGAAATATCATATTCCGAATATTCATTTTTCTAATGCAAATGATATCGATACATTATCATGTCCTACTTATATTTCATGGAAACGTTTACTACGTATAGCAGAATTATCAAAAAATAGTTATGTCATTCAATTGGACTCAGATACAGTATCACTTGCAGCATTAACGGATATACATGATAAAGTTCAGAAAAATGAAGGATTCTTAATTGGTAGTGAAAGGTGGAGGCAACCCGTTGATGTGAGTTTTTTACATGATATTGTTATTAGGTGGAAAAATAAACATGTCCAAGCAAAGGCCGAAGAAATCTTTAAGGAGATTGATTTTTTTAAAGATGGTACTAAATATTTAAGGGCTTGTGCCGGCTTTGCTGGGTATCCGAAGAATTTTGCCACTACAGCAGAAATTGAATGTTTATCTCAACAAATAGAAGAAAAAATTGGAAAAAAATGGCATGAATGGGGGAGTGAGCAAACGGCTACTATGTGTCTGATATCTAAGACCATTAATGCTTCTGTGTTACCGTGGCCTAAATATCAAAATTTTATGTTTCCTTTGTCTAACGAACCTATAGGTTCAGCAACATTTATTCATTTTATTGGTCCAACTAGGTTTAAAAATAATAGTTATAAACAATTAGTAAAAACTTTTATAAAAAATAAAATAAAATAATTTCTATCATAAAATTGTTGAGATGTTGGTGATGAATAAAAGATTAATTAGTGTTGAGTATTTAAAAGCATTTAGTATGATTTATATTGTTGCGTTTTGGCACTTGTTAGATTATACAAGTTTTTTTAACCCTACTAGATATATAGTGTTAACTAATATTACTACAATTGTATTGGGTATTTTTGTTCTTATTTCAGGTTTTTTACTTGGTAATAGTAATAAGTCAAAAATGAAATATTCTTCATTTTTACGAAAAAGATTTATTAGGATATATCCATTGTATGTGATTGCCGTAATTATTTTTTATATTTTTAATGTTAATAATTATTTTGTAACAATAAAATCTTTATTTTTAATTTCAATGTTTATAGGTCCAGCGCCATTTACTTTATGGTTTATTACTATGATAATGGTGTTTTATTTAGTAACTCCATTGCTGTTAAGTATTGTTGGAAATAAATTAAAGTTTTGGCTGTTTATTTTTTTTATTTTAATTTTCGAAGTGATTTTATTTATTTTGTTCAGAGAAATAGATCTTAGAGTTGTTTTTTATTTTCCATTTTATTGTTTAGGTTTATATTGTTCTAAATATGAGGTGAAAACAAAAATTATAAACTTTTACTTGGGTGTAGTTGGACTTGCTATAGGCCTTTTTCTAAATAATATTATAGTTGATTCGTGGACCTTAACCCAGTTTTTAAAAGGACCAATGATATTGGCAAGTTCATATATAATTTTTTATATTTTTCTTTATAATGAAGGTAGGTTTATAAAGTTAAGTATTATTAGTATTATTAGTTATAGTGCATTTTGCATGTATTTATTTCATAGGCCTATTTATTCTTTTTTAATTAATATATATTTCCCTGATGAATTTTATTTTCAATTTTTATATTTATTAGTAGTTTGCTTTCCAATAATTTTCATTTTTTCATTCCTTATTCAGAAAATATATGATTATATGTTAATTAAAATAAACTGGAACTGAAGATAAGTTATGAAATTATCAATAGCAAGTAAAATTCTAAAAAGCTCGGTATGGCAATACCTAGGAAGTTGGCTAGATAAATTAATCGGATTTATTTCTACACTTATATTAGCCCGTATTTTATTGCCGGATGATTTTGGTGTTGTAGCTGCGGCCACAATTGTAACGGGATTGTTTCATGTTATTGCATCAGTCGGTACTGATCGTTATTTAATTAGAAAAATAGATATTAATAATTCTGACCTTAATACAGGGTGGACAATTAATATTATAATGAAGTCAATTTCTGCGGTTGGTGTTTTTTCTTCTGCGGGAATCGTGAGTGAATTTATGGGTGATGAAAGGCTTTTTGAAGTTTTACAGGTCGCTTCACTTACTCCACTCTTGTATGGGTTTAATAATATTGGGCTGGTGTTATATGATAAGGAATATAATTTTAGGCCTAAATTTATTATTCGATTATCTAGTCGAGTTGTCGGGTTAATTGTTAAAATTTATCTAGCCTTTTATTTAAAGAGCTATTGGGCTTTTATTTATGCTGAAATAATTGAAACAGTAGTTTTTGTTATAGGTACTTTTGTTCTTAATAAATTCCGTCCAAAATTTTCACTTATTGGTTGGCGGAATCAGTGGAGGTTTTCTCAATGGATTTTATTTAAAAGTATCTTTGTATTTATTCGCTTTAGAGTTGATAATATTTTTCTTTCAAAATACTTACCTCTAGAAGCGTTGGGTGTTTATAGTGTTGCAAAAGACGTTGCTACTTTACCCTCTGGACAAATTATTGGGCCAGTGATGGATCCTTTATATGTGGGCTTATCATCAATACATAAAGATGCTGTTTTATTTGCAGATAAAGCACATAAAACATTAGCCGTTATGTTTTTACTTATTTTGCCTATTTCTTTAGGTACCTATATCACGGCCGATAATTTAGTCACTGTTATATTAGGTGATCAATGGGATCATGCTACGCCTATTGTTATGATTTTAGCATTTACATTATTACCAGCTATGCTGGGTGATTTTCTTACTCGTATTATGACTGCGTTGGGTAAAGTAAAATTAATTTTTAAGTTTGAGTTGTTACTTGGTACTTTTACTATTGTAACTTTCGCATTATTTGCTCATGGTATGGGGTTATTCGATTTTGCAGTATTAAGAGTTATATTATCAACACTTAATAGTTTGTTTGTATTGCTTGTCCTAACATTAATGTCTAGTCTTTCTTTTTTTAGGATCATAGGGTTGATTCTTTTACCCTTACTTTCCTCTGTATTGATGGTTTTATTCTTAATCAATATTAGTGTGTTTATTAACCAATATAGTCATTTAGTTCAATTATGTATACAAATATTAACAGGGGCTTTGCTTTATCTTGTATTTATTAGTTTGTGTATTTATTTGTTAAGAAATTCTGTAAAGGAATATCAATTTATTTGGAAGACATTTTATTTATCAATGATTGGAAAATAATGAGCTTATCCTTTTAGGTGGCCCAGAATGAGCAATAAAAAATTAATTAAATATGCTCTTAAACATTGGCTCTAAGAAGGTAGCACCATATCTACTTAAGTGAGCATCATCATAATACAATGGGCGACCTTTGTAAGAAGAAAAGCACTTATTATCTTTACATAAATATTTTGTTGGATCGAGTAACTTTATCCCACAT
>ENA-ORXI01001032-ORXI01001032.1-sediment-metagenome-genome-assembly--contig:-NODE-1032-length-22472-cov-8.398660_pt1 | contig 22472 bp, 25 predicted proteins | sample MGYA00237861_ERZ511468 | MGnify/ENA primary metagenome ERZ511468 (study PRJEB26299, sample SAMN06266213) | sediment metagenome | isolation source: Hudson Canyon methane seep mesocosm | place...
ATAAAGCCAATCATACAAAACGTAAAAATTTAGATATTACCTGAAAACATTAAATTGCATTACAATTAACTTAACCAGCCTAGGCTTAGCGGCTAAAAGGCGGGACTCATTCCCCCGCTTGGTTGGTACTTCTCAGGAATGATTACTTTGAATGGAGTATGCCTTGTGAGTTTAAAGCAATGGAGTTTGTTATCAATTTTCGCGCCCATTGATGCCGCGTATCTGTGGCTAAATGAAGAACCTAAAGAGTATGGCCATTCACGACTAGTATTAGCCACACGGAATAGACTCCAAAAAAATATTGATATAACAGTATCTACAAAGGAAGCTTACATTACTGATACTGGCCATCGTGATTTAACTGATTTTACAGAAGATGACCTTGATACTGGTTTTTTAAAGTCTAATTTAATTCTTTATGCTAAAGAAACTGGTGAAAGTCCTACCTTTTTATTTTCCAATGAATTAAAAGAAAAAACAGAAAATTCTACAAGTACTTTTTGTTTACCTGCCTCAAGTAGTGATAGCGTTGATGAAATGAATATTCAAAAAGCTTTAGCAGCAATGACCTACCTATTAGCAAAAGATAAAGCCATATACTCCAAAGGTGAGCATAAAAATCCTAATGCAACAGCTATAAGAGATGCAATTATTCCAATAATTGAAAAAAACTTTCCTGATGATAGCAATACGTTTAAATCATTTGATAGGAAAATAACTAAGGCTATAAGCCTATATAGTAAGGAACAGATTTTTAAGTAAAACTGAAAATGCAATAATTTTTCTGCATATGCAAAAACTTTTCTGCAAATGCACTTTTTAAAAAGTTTAAAAAAGTAATCTAGCCCCATCTAAACCACCAACAGCCTCAATAGGCTAAGGACTTTTTAAGATGGGTGCTTCAATCCTACGGTTAAAATCCGTAATTCAATTAACAGGGCTTAGCCGCTCTTCAATATATTCTCTTATTGCTAAGGGAGAGTTTCCAAAACAAATTAAGCTAACTAAGCGCAGTAGTGGCTGGGTATTACAGGAGGTCGAGCATTGGGTAAATGACCGTGTTGCTGAACGTGATAGTGAGGCGGCTTAATGGATTTAGTCATTATCAATTCCAAAAAAGAAGCTGTAACCTCTCATATTATTATTTCGGATGGCATGAATGTTACCCAGGGTTCTACTTTAAAGCTTATTAAAAAATACAGGGCTGAACTAGAGGAGTTTGGCAAGGTACGATTTCAATTCGTACCTTTAGAGTCAGGACAAAAACAAAAACAGTTTATGCTTAATGAGCATCAAGCCACTTTACTTATTACTTTGATGAGGAACAATTTAGAAACAGTTGCTTTCAAAGTAAGGTTGGTCAAGCAATTTTCAAAAATGCAAGTGTGGATTAAAGATCGTTTACAGTCTTCAGTTGAATATAAGGTTATGTCATCAATTCTTAAAGATTCACGTTTGATAAGTGGAAAGAAAACAAAAAATTACCATTACAGTAATGAAGCTAACTTAGTGAATTGGGCTATAACAGGTGAATTTAAGTCGCTGGATAGGGATAGTTTAAGTCGTGATGATATTGAATTATTAAATGACCTTCAAGCTAGAAATGCAGTATTAATTGGTGCTGGAATGAGTAGGGATAATAGAAAGGAATCATTAAGAGTAATGGTTGAGTTAAAACGTAATCAACTGTTGGAGGCTGCGTAATGGAATTGACAATAAGCAATGCACGGGCTATTCTAAATATGCCGTTGACACATTCAGCGGTCGGAATTTGCACTCCGTTTTGTCCAGGCCAAAAGAGGCCAGTATTATCACTGGTTTTTTTATGTCCATCGAAAATCATTAACAAGGGATTATTCCCTGTTAAATCCTTTATGGTGGGCTGTTTTAGGCAGCTTTCGAGCTGGTCGTTCCTGGACGATAGTGCAAACTTAAAGCAGCTCGCCTCCAATGATTTTGCACTCAAAAGAGGCGGTTTAAAATCCAATCCAGGAGAAACCGCAATGCGTAACCACACCCAAAAACCGACTAATTCCGTTAGTCTGAAATCTATTTATTCATTGTTAGACAGTGATAATAATTTAATTACTTCAAGCTTTACGTTCGAGCAAGCTAAGGCCCTTTCTGGACATATTCAATACTCAATAATCAAGTTTCAGGCGATGGTTGTTGATAAATATATCAATACAAGCAAACCAAAAAAGCGCCAGGGAAATCCATTGTTGATAGCAAAAAAGCTAGATGTTATGTCTCGTTTTTATGAAAATATTGGGGCAAAACATTTTGATAAACGTCAACAAAATAAAGTTTTAACGGATCTATGTACGGCAGAAATAGCATTGTCAGAATTAATTCAATTTGATACTGATGAGTTGATTTTATTAGGTAAACAGGGAAGCGCACTTGCAGTAGAAATCAATTCAGCTAAAAAAAGGCTTTTTGAAACAAAGCATCGTTTTATCAAGATAGTTGGTGAAATGTCAGGGGGGGCAGTATGAGTGCCCAAACCCAATATCAAGCCAGGCAAGTAGCAGAGTCGTTGCAATATATTTCTATGAGCCTAAAGACTGTTCAAGGTGATGTTGAATTGCTGACAGAAAGTATCAAAACCTTAAATGAATCTACAATTAATTTAGATGCTTTTCAAGATGATTTTTTAATTGAGGTTCAATCAGCTAAAGAAGCGATAGCAAAAACATTAGTTTTAATTTCTAATTTGGAAGAGGTTAAATCATGAGTAGTTTAACCAATCAAACAGAAAGTATGGTTGTACCATTAAAAGGCTCAATTGTTTTACCTCAGGCTGAATATGACGCATTATTTGACCTTGAAGGTGAATTTGATGTTGTTTGCTACCAGGTGAATTACAACAGCAAACTATTAATGAACCACCCATTAAGTCCTTTGCTGGAAACTCGTAAACAGGCTAGTGAGTTTTTAGAAGAGATAAAGAAAACTATTCCATTGGCTAAAATGGGAAAACATGTTTTTTATTATTCATCGGTAGATGCTGATGGTAGAGAAGAGCTGTTAAATAAAATAGTTAAAGCGGAGGTGAGTGATGAATAAAGCTTTAGCGTATAAAAAAAGCCTATGTCCGAGCAAGACACAGGCTTCTTATCAAACAACTACTGTCGAGAGGACAGAAGGAAAAATAGATATGAACAAAGAGCATAACCATTCTACCAATGTTAGATCACAGCGCAAGCGCATTTTAGACTGGCTTTTGACTAGCCCTTTGACTACTGTACAAGCTCGTACTGAGCTGGATGTTATGCATCCAGCCGCACGGATTCAGGAGCTAAAGGCTCAAGGTAATAATATTTGTACTCATTGGGAAACTGTTGATACAGGCAAAGGTAAGCATCGAGTGGCAAGTTATGTGTTGTTAGCTGGGGGTGTTTAATGACACAGGCTTATAATCAAGATTCTAATACATCATTTTGGGTTGATACTCATAGTGAAATAAGAAGGCGATTACTTGATGAGAACTCTAAGGCGCGTAAGGTAGGAAGTAAGATTAATGGGATTAATTGCCCAAGTTGCGGCAAGCCTGATAGTTTTGCATATGCCAATGAGCCTAATGTTGTGATGTGCCATCGTAACAATCAATGTGGGGTAAATACATTAACACGGGATATGTTTCCTGATTTATTTACTGATTTTGGTGAGCGATTTAAACCAACTAAAGAAAACCCAAATGCAACAGCAGAAGCTTTTTTGCAAGCACGAGGTCTGGATTCTACATGCTTCAAGTTTTCACAAGGACAAGTGATTGAGGAAGGTAAGAGTTACCCATCCATTAAAGTTGAATTTGATGGTGTTACTTTTCAACGGTTAATTGATTATAAAGGCAATAATAAAACACGATTGACAGCTTATAAAGGGAAATATTACGCGACACAATCAGTAGAGGGAACGGAGAAAGTTTTTATTGTTGAGGGGATTCTTGATGCTTTGGTATTGGAACAGTCCGGCATTGCTGCAATAGCTGTTTTATCCAGTGGCCACAATCCAGAAACTTGTTTTAAACCAGATGTTCATTATGTTTTAGCTTTTGATAATGACCAGGCAGGGCATAAGGCTATCAAGAAATTTAAAACCTATCTGAATGAGCAGGAAATTAAGTTTAGTGTGGCTTTACCCCCTAAGAATACAGACTGGAACGATCTATTAATCAGCGGTGCTTTATCAGCGGATAGAAAAGCCAATACCCTAGAGGTGTGTAACTGGCGCGGAGCTTTGGCAATGGCTACTGATGCGGTGGATTATTTTAAAATTTATTGTAAAAAGCATGCATATAGTCCGACACTATTCGAATTTAAAAACCAGACCTATAAAGGAACATTCAAGTTAGATGAGAATGAAGAAAGGACAGACTATAAGATTAGTCGGTTATTAGATTGTGTACTTAACATTGCCTATTCAATTGAAGATGCAAGTCTACAGTATGAAAGTAGAATCAGTCATATTGTTAATGCAGATTCAAGCCGTGAAGGCACTAACACCATCCGATTTAAAGGGGCTGACTTTTCAGCTCTCAATGATTTTAAGGCCAAGTTGCTGCAGTACCGCTTATTATTTTTTGGTGCTGGTTATGATCTTACATTGTTGGCTGAATATTTATTCAAGAAAAAGCCTATCAAGGTACGTGAGTGCCAAGCACTAGGCTATGATCCTGTGTCTAATTGCTATGTATTCACAAAGTTCCTTTATGATAAAGAGGGAAAACATTACACCATTGATAAGGATGGTTATTTTCACCTGCACAGATTAAAGCCATTTAGCGGCCAGGATAAAAGTATCACCAAAATAGGTAAGATTGAGGTGGCTAGATTTATTACTGATTTGTATAACGCTTATGGCGATAAAGGATTGCTGGCTTTAGGCTTCTGGGTGTCTACTTCGTTCTCACATGTTATTTTTGATGAGTTTGGGTTTTTTCCTTTTATGAGCTTTTATGGCGATCCTCATTGTGGAAAGTCAGACCTGACAACAATGCTCAACCGCTGCTTTTATGTTGATTCTGAAGGGTTGACTATGAGCTCAGGCAATACCAAGAAAGGCGAGTTAAGGAGTATTAGCCAAAAGTCCAGCATGGTTACAGCAATGTTAGAAGGTAGGAAGGATAACAGTCGGTTTGATTATGATTCTATTCTACCGTTGTATAACCGCAATAGCCTACAGGTGAGAGCAAGACGTTCGAACAACAGATATAACCAATTGTTTTACATCGTATATAAAAAACAAAATCGAAGTTATACCCCCACATATACCCCCATAAATTTAAAGTGCCTCTATAAAATTCCGTACAACTATATTTCGATTCAAAACTTCATAATTGTTTAATTTCCTTTATTTACTTATCTCAAAACCTTTTTGCAGTATTGTTACTCACTATAATTGCTATGATATGTAACCAACTTGTAATTCATCAATAGTATTCTTACCATTACTTAGCATACAAATGAATACCCTATTTATCAAAGTGCGCCCTACCCAACTACTGAAAGTAAGAGGATGATTTCAGAGGGTTTTAAGTGTAGGCGGTGTGAGTGGGTTTGGCGTTGTTAGCTTATTACCGCTGGCGCCTTTCAAAACCTATGTAATGACAAACAACCCCTGTGCCAGTAATGTGGACATGACGCTCTAAGTCACAATATTTCACAATAATTGTTTCAGCATTATCTTTAGCTATTATTAAATCAAACTGCTTACACTTACCATTAGTGACTTGACGGACATTGCAATATAAATCATTGTTGTAAGTATCTCCTGACCTAGCAAAAGATGCTGAACTGATTAACAATAAAGCCAAGATTAAAATATATTTTTTCATCAACAATACCATTTAATTAAATTGCACGAAATTACTCTATGCTTTATCTTGCTAGAAACTGAACTCGAGGCACCTGTTTTGATTTAGGTATTTCTAATCTTATCCTTGAAATGACTAATTTCTATCTTGGCATTCGGTGCATACCTAGCCATCAATGCCTCAATACAAACGAGGCTTCCATGTGTACATAAAGGACCCGTTCGAACAACCAAGCTCTCGAATACTGAAGAATCAAGCGGAACATCTATGTAATTGATTCCAGGATCAACACCATTTTTGAACTCTTTTATCATGTAAACCCCAAGGTTTTCCGATGGATCTAGCGGTTTATTGGGTTTAGGCAATACCCACAAGTGAAATCTATACTCGGACTGAAAACTCCAATGATCAGATTTTAATCGAGGTAATTTGTTTGGCTCTTTAATAGTATTTTGGTCTTTTTTCAACTGCACTGCGCAGTCATATCTAGCTTTAACATCGGGTACGTATTCAACGGGGCCATCAAAAAAATCGTCGTAGAAGTTGGGTTGTATAAAATATTTTTCATTGTCGCATTCATCAATAGATAAAGGCCCAAAGATAGTCTCGTCCAAAGTTTCGAGCCAAGGCCTATGTTGCTTAGGTTCTATGGCAATTTTACGAAACGGATATTTCGGTAACTCAATCCTAACTCCCTGCATGTTATTGCCATACATATTCCATTGAGGAATACTTTCTTCTGCTTGTTGCGTCCAACAACTGGCAAAAAAATATTTACCAAATTCGATTCCGCCATGCTTTTGGGCCTCAAGTACATCGTCCAACCGATCTAACCTCGAAAACCGGAGCTTTTTAGAGCTAATAATCATTGCTAGAGATTCAACGCTTGTGTAATGGAAGATTTTGTCGTGCGAATTCATTGTAATAGAACAGTCATAATTTGGAGCAGATTGAGTTATGTAGAGATAATAGCCTAAAGGACAACAAAAGGCTAAGCATACGCCACATCCTCAAGCGGCCGTAATGGGTCGATGACTGCTATTCAATGTAAGATTTGGTTGCAACTAATTGATACAGAGTTTTGAACGCTCTCAATTAGCGTTCAAACCAGCTTATTAGCATGGTTCGAACCGCCAATACTTTTGAAACGATTAATATCTTGAGTCCGAGCATGACTGCAAGAAGTTATCTATACCCTTTTAATATAATCTCGTAAAATTTTTCCATTAAATTAACATTGCTTTCTTTATCCCACTTACTACTATCAATAGCATTACAAGAAAATGTTAAATTTGAAATAATTTCACGAACATACTCGAGACTCTCTTCCTTATATCTCTTGTCACCTTTTATGTACTGGATCAAGTAAATCATATCAACACCAGTGGACTGATCAACCATGCATTGGGCTAATCTATCTATTTGTTCTTTTTTTGCTACTACTGGAGTAGTAAGTATTTTTGCACTAACAAAAAGAGCTAGCATCTCACCATCCTCTTTTGGCATATCTTTATAAGAACCCCATTTAGACCTAGCGCAATACTTTAAAGCAGTTTTATACATAACAAGAGACTCGCTATAGTCATCCTTTTGAGTCTCATCAAGATAATACTGTCTCTGATCTGGAGTCCAAAAGCCATAAATACAGTCAACTATAACTTTAGTGTGTTTGTTTTTTACGTCCAGAGATATTGTCTTACCTTCAGGGAATCTCTTATCTATATCCGCATAAACAGCAAAAGAAAATAACAGTAATAATAAAATATACTTTTTCATTTCCAAGGCCATTTATCTAAATTATCCCATTTAGAGTCTGTATTAAACGCCTTAGTAAACTGTCTACAGGCAATAAATACAGCCTTCCTTCTCTGGTATGGGGTAGGATCATCTGGGTACTTAAACCTTAGTCCTTGATCATACATAATATCAGCAAGAACCCTACCCCCTCCACGCTGTTTGTATTCTTTAAAATCTGATACCTTGTATTTACTTATTTGCTCACATGTATCAATTATTTCAACAGCATCGTGTGCTGTTATCGTTTGGGATTCGTGATTTAAACACGCAACTAACCCAAGAACACATTTTAGGCTCATAAAAATATTTGAAATGATTTATAGACAACCTATAGTAACCATAAAATTTCCTCTTGGGTATCGGCTCAGGCTTACACCTACAACTAAAGCAACACCTAGTTTCATAAGGAGTCTCTGATCAAGTCCAATTATTTTTCTGCGCTAAATTCTAACCAACTTAATCAGAGACTCCTTATGCTGTACATTACTTTAAATTAAACAGTGTTTACTAAATAATTTAGGCTTCCTACACCACTTTTATAGATAAGGTTTTGGCTCAGCACCCTTGCAGTATTCATGGGGTTTATATTTCCCATACCATTAAGGCAACCTACCCTGTTTGACAGGCTAATTTATTGTTCAGTTCTGTCACCTTTTCGCTGAATAGCCTATACTGTCTGGATTTCATTGGTCACTTAGTGTCACTTTTTAGATGATGTTTTGGGCAGTTTCATGGCTCTTTTGAAAATCAAGTGGGTAAGCAATTTGTATTCATATTAGCTATATCAATATATTGAAAATGGCTTTAGTAGTACCAATGAAAAAAATAACAATTTAAAACAGTTTCTTCGGCCTGTTTCCATTCTTCTTCTGGTGATGATGATTCCCCGAAACCCTATGTATAATTTCAAAATACCTAGACATAAACTTGTCATTCCATAGGCTTTATATCTCCTACACCCTTGGCGCGTCGTTCATGGGCTCTATATAACGCCTCACCTTGCCCCAATATTGCCCTCTTCAAGGAGTTTGTTACCCAGGTAAGTTTTGTTAGGTCTATATGAGGTTTATATCTAGTTCAAATACAACATTTTCAAACATATCATGGGGTTTGTTTTCGCCACCCTGGTTTAAAACCATTTTTAGCCACTTTAGCCTTACCCTCTGCTGTTTTAGCACCTGTAGACAACCCGCCATGAAACTTACAACGGCCATTACTGTATATTGAATTTAATTTACATGGCGTGCCAGCTCTTGTTCTAGCCCCGCATCGTAAATCTATTAAATCTACTGGCAAGTCTGGAAAGTTAGGGGCTGGATAAAAATAACCACTCTCTGCCCATTCATTTCTCAATTGGTCACAAATTTTATTATGAGCTATAAATCGTTTTCTCTGCTCTTCAATACTCATTTTTTATCAAGTAATAAAAATAATCAAGCTATACATTCCCTTTTTATATGGTTACTAATCAGCTTAACATTATGTAATTTAAAGTAATTCATGTTTACTTTCATATTCCTATGTCTTGTTAATTTTAAGCCAGTTATAGACCATCATTCTGTTTTCTGCTGTTTTTGTTTTAGCCATGATTCCTCACTTTAAACTCCTGCTGCTGATAGATTGTGACTCGCTTATTAAATGCACTAACACCGAAACCACACTGGTCAACAATATCTAATACATAAGCCTTCGTTTTGTTTTGATAGGGTCGTCTACAACGGCCAATACTTTGAATCAATCGGGTTGCTGCTGGGTTATCCTTATCAATGGATGCTGAAACAGGTGCAGCAAATATCAATGCTGATAAATGAGGTAAATCTATTCCCTCACTCAATAGAGACAATGTACCAATAATCAACTGTGCTTCAGGTGCTTTTACCATTCGCTCAGCCCTTACCTTTGTTGGTAACTGTCCATGCAATACCAAAGGATAAACACCCAATTCATTACACATAGCCCCTAACAATTCAGTATGTCTTACTTGAGCACATAGAATAATTGTTCCCATTGTTGTTGATGCTTTAATTGCACGATCTACAATCACCTGGTTACGCTGCTCATCATCAACCAGCACATTAATAAACTCTGCCCAACTTTCTACATCAGCATCAAAAGGCATTTCTATTGTTGATACATGCACAGGCAAAACTTTACCTTGTAGCTGGTCTTGCTCTATCTGGGAACAAATATCACCAATCGCGCCAGTTATCATAAACTCCATGTTATCTCTGCGCTGTGGTGTTGCTGATAAGCCATATTTATACTTGGCATTCAGCCCATTCATAACAGTATAAGCCTGTGATGCTGGCAGGTTATGGCATTCGTCCGCAATAACAAGACCATATTGCAGTTGTGACATATCACGTTTTGATAAGGTCTGAGTCAGTGCAATGGTAAACTCTTTACCTTCTTTATTTTTTCCACCACCAATCAAGCCAGCCTCACACCCAGTAAATTGTTTGATAGCTTCATGCCACTGACTTGCTAAATCCTTACTCTTAACCAGTATCAACGTGCGCTGTTTTAAGCGTGAAGCCAATGCAATACCTGAAACAGTCTTACCACTGCCCGTAGCAGCAACCATTTGCCCACCTTCTGCACTGATAGCCTTATCCACAAAGGTTTCCTGATAAGGTCTAAGCGTTCCAGTAAAAGGAATGTTTCCCATTACCGTATTACGCTCATCTAACACTTCTGGGGTAAAGGCCTGTAACAAATAATCAAGTATTCCTATAGGAGCACATAACTTATTGTCTACCAGCTCTATTAAACATATCTGCTTATCAATACCTCGAACACTTCTACCAAATTGAAGGGCATCTTGATATTTGGGATTATCAAAAGTAAACCGCTCAATAATCAGCCCTTCATTTTCTTCGGTGGTCGTGATTTCTATTTGATTAGATAACCTTATTTTCATAATAACTTTTATATACTTTTAATACATTACAACATTACAACTCTTTTAAACCCTTATATCTATTGCTCTGTAGCGTAATGTTACTTGTAATGTCTTGTAATTTTTGTAGGTTAATACCTTTTCATAAAATAATTTGTAATACTGTGTAATTTTAGAGAAATTACAAATGGCATTACATATAAACTCACTAATCACGCTGCTTGTAGAGGTTTGTAATGCTGTAATGTCTGTTTTTTAATTCTGAACACCCAGCAATCCTTACCAGAACCAAACGCTCTGCTTGTTTTTCTATCAATAAACCCATCAACTAATTTAAGTTCTTCCGTTAATGATTTCTTATCCCAGCTGCCATAGTCAGAACCTATTTCTTTTAGCACTGTCGGAATATGAACAATCATCTCTTCTCCTTGTCTTGCAACACCTTGAGCTGTATTAAAATCAGTTATAACCTCCATGAACAAATCAGCAATATGTAATTCACTTCTTGAAGTTTCCATTTTGCTCATTGCTGAATCATGGGTAAATTTGAGCAGTTCATCTTTAATCGTTGGCCTGGCAAGCTCCATCAATATTGAAACGCCTGCATAAGCAACTGCATGATTCTTAGCTACTCTATCAACACTTACACCCTTTGCACGTAAATAATCAGCTGTTTCATTGATTTCCTGATTAACATTATGTTCAAAGTATTCTCGATTAGTCAGAATAAAATGCCCTACACCTGCTAATTGCTCAACACTGTAGGTCTTTAAGTGCTGCCATGCTTGGTAAGTATCATCCAATCCATCATGCGTAAAACGGATTGATACCACTCGTTCCTTAGCTGGTTTACTTACAAACTGCTCAACATTCTGAACAAAGGCCAACGCGCCACTAAATTTTAGATCAAACACCTGATTATCATTAGTGGTCTGTGCTCCCGCCACGTTAAGTAACTGATTGATAAGGAGGAGTTTTTTCCTGTTTACAGCTCAAAAGTGAGTTTGCTACACAAGCATGCTCCACACTGGGCGTGTGAGATGTCGAAAGTTCCGTATGTTGTCCGTCGAGGCGACACTCTATATTTCAGAATCAGGGTTCCTGCTAAGCTACAAGCAACCATCCAAAAGAAAGAAATCATACAAACACTGCAAACTCAAGATAGAAGAGAGGCTATACCGATAGCCTTACGGGTCGCTAGTGAGGTGAAAATAATTTTCAACAAACTGAGCAAGGATATGACCGATATTAAGCAGAAGAGGCATTTGGAAGCGTTAAGGCAGAAGCTTAAAGTTAAACAGGTTATTCATGAAGAAGAGCTTGAGCAGAGAGGGTTTGAACAATTAAGAGAGCTTAGACGTGTTGAGCAAGAAACAGCGCTTAAAGTTGAAAGTTCCACGTTAAAGCTTATGCTTGCAAATAGTGGGCAAACAGTTGCGCCTCAAGCTGAAAATGTCAAAGACAAGGCTAATGCTCCCAAGCTTTCATTTGTTATAGATCGGTATAAGAAAGAATGTGGTTTAGGTGCGCCAACATTAAAGAAATATGACAATAGCTTCGAGGTATTAGTTGAGCTCATAGGAGATATTTCAGTGAGCAAGATAGATAACTTTGAAATTCTTCAATTCTTTGTGGAGGTGTGTGACTTACCAAATAGGATGCCAAACCGAAAACAGAGGAAAGAGAGAGGGTTAAAGCTTAGGAAGTTATTAGATGATAACGATGGTGATTGTATACATAGAAAAACATTCAATAGTCATAAGCGAATTAGCCCTTGCGGCCACCAATCAAAGAATAACAAAATCAATGGTTTATAATTTTGTTATTCAAGAGAGTAATATAAAGCTACTTGTTGAATGGACAAAAAAGAGATATAGAGGAGCTTTTAAAGATGTCAATGTTGCTGAAGTTAAATATGATGGCTCTAGGACAGATGGAGAGTTAGGACAAAGGTCTTTTAAGGATAGTGAGTTAGAGGTATTGTTTAGGTCAAAGGAGATGTTGTCATACTGTAAATCTAGCAAGTTGGTTTATAAGTTTTGGCTACCTGTCATTGGTTTGTATACAGGTGCTAGAGTTGGTGAGATTTGCCAGTTAAATCCATTTACCGACATTATGGAGGATGATAATGTTTGGTATTTTTTGATTAGTCAGGATACAGAATCAGCACCTGATATAGATAAATCCGTTAAAAGTGGGACATCAAGGGTTATACCAATACACTCAAGACTGATTGAGCTAGGTTTGTTTGGTTATACGGATGCTTTAAAGAAGGCTGGGCATAAGAGAATGTTCCCACTTGATAAGCCAAGAGATAGGGCGGCTGGTGGGAATACTTCAAGAAACTTTACGCGATATATTGTGGATATGGGGTTGAAAGACAAAACAAAGAATAAGCGTATTGTAGGTATGCATGCTTTTAGAAAGACGATTATTACAAAGGCATACCGCGAGAGGTTTGTTAAAGGTTTATTACCTATAGTTGGGCATGAGGATGATGTCAGGGATGAAACAGGTAAATTATTGCCTGATGTGTCATCGGATTATATTGATCAAGATGCGATGAAAGTCCCGCTGCATGAAAAACAAGAGACAATTGAAAAGGTTGTATTTGATATTGACTTCTATAAGCCTGTTAAGCCAACATTTAAGGAATGATGGGAGAGCCTGTTTAAAGGCTCTCCCAAAAGGCTATACTCGAATCATTACTATTGTTTCACCGCTCCCTTGAATCCAGACTAGCTCCCCATGTTCAGGGTGATTACATTTAACCGTCAGCATACCGTCAATGTGCTGTCTTGATGTTTCGGTTGATGCTTCGATGATTGAGTGTAAGTCTGTTAGTGATAGTTCCGTGATTTTCACTGTTTACCTCTTTGTTATTTGAGTGGGGCGTGAAGCTTAACAAAGAATATTAGCAAAATCTAATAAGTAACTGGTGACTTATTGACTGTTTACGCATAATCAGAGCGCGCTGCATATAATGCGCTTTGTTTTTTTATACGCCTAAAATCTGCATGATAATCCTGTGCCAATTTCGTCATTGAACTACTAGAAGCAATTAGAGATTTCAAACTATAAGCAATCCGGTTAAGCCTATATTCCTTAATGTTGTAACTCGACCATCTAAGCGTGGCATAGAGATTGCCATAAGTGTTTGCTATCTTCTGTCGAGAATCAAGACCGAAGTCAAGAAAATGCTGCTTCTCTGATATTGTCATTTTACGATTTACTTTACTCAGTGCCTCTTTCACCATCGCTTGTTCTTGGTGGGTAATTAGCATAGAGCCTTGAAAATGCAGCTTTCCTCTCCCAGCTGTTTCAACAACAAAATAAAACTCAATAGGACGCGGAAAAACCTTTTTAAGCTGTTTTGTCATACTATCCCTAACAAAATCAGTAAGATTCTTTTTCTGGCCGTAGAAAGCCTCTACAGGGCTGTTTGACGCATTGAAAACAAAAGGAGTTAGCTTTATACCACCACCTCTTTTTTCAGCTCGTTCTAATGCAAGTTGGTAGAAAAAAATCTTGTTACGTTCATCTAAATATTTCCAAGATTATTAGACCATTACAGGTGGAATACGTGATGCTAAGTGTCTAATATTGATACATACTAGTCGACAACACTCGCAACTCACAATAGATTGATTCATGGTTATTTAGGCATAGCTAACGATATTCCCAAAAAAATCAGAGAGCTACAACACATTAGCAGAATTAATAAAGAGCTAAATGCCAACTAGGTATATACTTTACCTTTATACATTGAAAGAAAGGGGGGAACGATGTTGCAAGGTTCGGTTTTTGTTAATAATAAAACACAAGCAGTACGGCTGCCTGTTGAAGCAAGATTTGATGATAGCGTTAAGCGGGTGATGATTCGTAAAGTAGGTAAAGAGCGTATTTTAAGCCCGATTGAAAATACTTGGGATAGTTTCTTTTTAAGTGAAGATAAAGTCAGTGATGATTTTTTACCAGAAAGAGCAGAGCAGACTGAATCAATCCGTGAGGAATTTTAATGCTGAAATACATGTTGGATACTAATATTGTTATTTATGTCATTAAGCGTCGTCCATTAGAAGTGTTAGACACTTTTAATCAACATGCAGGCCAAATGTGTATTTCTAGTATCACGCTTTCTGAGTTATTGCATGGTGTAGAAAAAAGTGCTCAACCTGATCATAATTTACGTCAAGTTGAAAGTTTTGTATCGCGTTTAGATGTATTAGATTACACCAGCAAAGCTTCGGCACATTATGGTGATATTCGAAGTAATCTAGAAATGAAAGGTAAGACGATAGGAGTTAATGATATTCATATTGCAGGACATGCTCGCAGTGAAGGACTTATCTTAGTAACTAATAATTTAAAAGAATTTGAGCGTGTTGAGGCATTACGCTTAGATAATTGGGTGTAAATTAAGGGATAAGAAAATTGAGCATTTTAATTTAGAGGGTTTTATCAAGATTAACACCTAATATCCAGCAAGCTATCAACAAGCACAGTTGTTATTTTTTAACATGGCTATTAACTAACCACGGGTGAAAAATTGTAGGGAGGACTTCAGTCCGCAATGACTGTCATAAACAGCCTATATGGCGGGCTGAAGTCCTCCCTACAAATCCTTGTTTTTAATCAACCTGTGGTTTGTATATAACCATGTTTTTTAATAATGACAATATTCATCATTCTATTGTTCAGCAATGGTTAAACATTTATTTTGAATCTATAAACAGAACAACAGCCGTTTAAGTTCAATTTCCCTAGGAGTTGATTGATAAATTTATAAAGATTAACTATGATTACTAATGATTAATTTTAGTTAGGAGAGTGCTATGGAAACTAGAGTTTTAACAGCACATATACCATTACCTTTAGCAGAAAAGGTGGATAAACTCGCCTTACGTTTAGACCGGTCAAAAGCTTGGGTTATAAAACAGGCCCTGTCAGTCTGGCTGGCTCAAGAAGAACGGTATAAATTAACACTGGAAGCATTGAGTGATGTGGATCAAGGTGCAGTGATTGATCATAGCTCTGTTCAAGCATGGGCTGAAAGTCTTGATACGGAAACACAGTTACCAGTACCTGATAGATGAAAATCAAGTGGACAAATGCTGCAATGGGCGATTTAAGTCGATTGTATGCGTTTTTAGCTGCCGTCAATCAGAAAGCAGCTGCAAAAATGGTTCAGTCATTTATAGCACCACAGAAAATATTAGAATAGCCGCGTATTGGAGAGCAGCTTGATGAATTTGTTGACCGTGAAGTTAGACGATTGTTGATAGGTTGCTATGAAATGCGTTATGAACTGACGAGTGAGTCCATTTATATCTTGCGTATCTGGCATACTTGAGAATCACGATAATTCCAATTTAATTGGTATAGTCAATTTACCCCGGTTAGTTTTATAACAAGGGTCTAGGTGAAAACTTAACCAGTTTGTAACAAATACTTGATGCCTGATTATTTTGCTGGTGGGGCAAGAGTTAATACGAAGCATGAAGGAAATATATTCACTAATGGATTGGGATAATTTTAAAGATAAAATCTGTAGCTTTGATCTGGAGTCAGATGAGCATGGCGATATTTTTGCTATTGCAGCCATCTATCAAGATCAGATATTTCATCGAAAAGGACCATTTGATATTCAGCAGGTTTTAAAAGATTTAGATGTCTTTTCACAAAAGGCAGATTTTTTACTTGGGCATAATATTATTGAGCACGATATGCCCCTTTGTTATGCGCTTAATTCCCAATTAACATTACATAACAAACCGCTGATTGATACCCTATATTTATCACCATTAGCTTTCCCAGAGAACCCTTATCATCGACTCGTTAAGAATTATAAATTACTGCGAGATAGTCTGAATGACCCTTTAGTGGATGCAAAACTGGCGTTGTCATTATTTCAAGATCAGTGGATAGCATTACAGGAACAAAATGCAGGGTCAGGCTTGTTATCTTTTTACTACTACGCCTTTTCAGAGCATAGTAAATATGAAGGGTTACAAAAGGTGCTGCTCATTATGGGAGCCAGTCCTGTTAAGGCCAGTAGCGCATTTGATCTCTTTAAAGCGTTAACAAAAAACAGAGTTTGCAAAACTGCTTTTAGTAAAGTGATTTTGTCTTACTTGCCTAATCATAAATTACGTCCTGCACTTGCTTATTGTTTGGCATGGTTGCGTGTTGCCGGAGGGAATTCTGTGTTACCAGCCTGGGTACGAGGACGGTTTGAAGACGTGGTACCAGCACTACGTCAATTGCGTGATATTTCTTGTCAAAATCCTGAATGTCAGTATTGTCAGGAAACCCATAATCCGGAAATTCAATTGCAGCGATACTTTGGTTTTTCTGCTTTTAGAGCAGAGCCTAAAAATACTGCAGGCGGTAGCTTACAACAAAGTATTGTTAAAGCGGGCATGTCAGATCATTCTATCTTTGCAGTATTACCCACGGGAGGTGGTAAATCATTATGTTTTCAATTACCTGCCTTGGTACGCTATCAGCGACGAGGTTCGTTAACGATTGTAATTTCTCCATTACAGGCCTTGATGAAAGATCAGGTTGATAATTTGCGAAATAAAACGGGAGCACCCAGTACCGCTGCTTTATACGGTATGTTGACAGCACCTGAGCGTGGAGAAGTGATTAAAGCGGTTCAAATGGGTGACATTGCCCTGTTATATGCATCACCTGAACAATTACGTAATAAAGGTTTTCAAAATGCCATTGAGCATAGAGAAATTGGTTGCTGGGTATTTGATGAAGCTCATTGCCTTTCTAAATGGGGGCATGACTTCCGTCCTGATTATTTATATGTTGCGCGATTTATTAAAGAATTTGCAGCAAAGCAGCAAGCACTGTTGCCACCAGTTCAATGTTTTACTGCAACGGCTAAACAAGATGTTAAACAAGAAATTATTGATTACTTTAAAGCTAATTTAGCCTTAGACCTGCTTGCATTTGAAGGAGGCGTCGAGCGTGATAATCTGCAATTTGAAGTGCAAACAGTTAATAGCGTAGATAAATACGCAAGGATTAATAGCCTGCTACATGAGCGATTAGAAGCCAGTCACTTAGAAACCGGACTGACAAATTCAGGTAGTGCCATTATTTATTGTGCTAAACGTAAGCAAACTGAAGAGATAGCTGAATTCTTACAACATCAGGAATGGCAAGTTGAAGCTTTTCATGCGGGTAAAAATGCCGCAGAGAAAAAGCATATACAAGAAAATTTTATTAGTGGTCACACGAGAATTATTACAGCAACCAATGCCTTTGGAATGGGTATAGATAAAGAGGATGTGAGGGTTGTTATCCATGCAGATATACCAGGCTCCTTAGAAAATTATTTACAAGAAGCGGGGCGGGCAGGACGTGATCAGCAGGAGGCTGAATGTATTTTGTTATTTGACGAAAATGATATTGATACGCAATTTAAATTATCTGCAAACTCTCAGATAAATAAACGAGATATTGCACAGATATTAAGAGGATTGCGTCGAAAACGAAAAGATCAATTTGATAACGTTATCATTACTACGGGTGAGCTATTACAAGACGAAGCGGTTGATACTTCATTTGAAGCAGAAGACTATAATGCACCGACCAAAGTTATCACCGCTGTTTCATGGTTAGAGCGGGCGGGGTTTATCGAGCGTAATGAAAATAAAACCCAGGTATTTCAAGGCAGGCCCTTAGTCAATAATATGCAGGAAGCTGAGCAAAAAATTAAAATGCTCAACTTGTCACAACGACAAAATAAACGCTGGCTAGCAATTTTAGAGGCCTTATTTAATGCCGATAGTGATGAAGGCTTTAGTGCGGATGAACTGGCTTTATCATCTTCTTTTTCTGAATCTACAGAAGAGGATAAAAATCACAAACATAATGAAACAGCTAGTCAAAGGGTGATAAGAACCTTATTTGATATGTCACAGGCGGGCATCATTCAAAAAAGTTTATTATTAACAGCATTTGTACGCTATAAAGTTCCAAACTCATCAATTAATCTGTTAGATAAAATATGTCATTTAGAAAATGCATTGGTTAAACTATTACAAGAACAGGCACCCGATGTAGATACTGAAGAATGGCAGGTTTTGTCGTTAAGACATATAAACCAGCATTTGCTAGATATGGGATTTAAACAATGCAGCCCGGATGTACTACGGTTACTGTTAGTCTCTATGAGTAAAGATGGGCACGGTTTGGCTGGGAATAAAGGCAGTTTATTTTTAAGACATGGTGGCCTTGATCAATATCGAGTCAAACTGAATCGAGGATGGTCAGCAATAACAGAAACAGTACGTCGTAGACAAGCTGTAGCTCAGATTGTGTTAAATGCCATTATTTGCAAAATTCCTGAGCAGACTAAGCCGGGAGCAGATTTACTGGTGGAGTTTTCCATTGAAGATTTGGTTGCAGCGTTAAAACAAGATATAGAAATGCATTCAACAATCAAAGACCCTTTAGCGGCGGTTGAACGTGGACTTAATTTCTTGCATGAACAAAAAATTATTACCTTGCAAAAAGGCCTGGCGGTGTTTCGCCAGGCCATGACTATACAAGTATTACCTGAAGCAAAAGGCCGTCGCTACAATAAAGGTGATTATGAACCCTTATCGCAGCATTATAGTGAGCGTATTTTTCAAGTGCATGTGATGAATGAGTATGCGTTGAAAGGGTTAGAAAAAATAGGGCAAGCTTTAAGTTTTGTTGTGGCTTATTTTTCACAAGATAAAACGGATTTTGTGAAACAATATTTTAAAGGGCGCAAAGACATTTTGAGTCGAGCGACTAGTCAGCAATCGTTTCAGCGTATCGTCAGTGATTTGCAAAACCCTCAACAACAAGCACTTGTTGCCAGTGGCGAAGAAGAAAATCTATTGATTTTAGCAGGTCCGGGTTCAGGTAAAACACGTGTGGTTATTCATCGCTGCGCTTATTTGCTACGGGTAAAGCAAGTGCCAGCCAGAAGTATTCTGGTTCTCTGTTTTAATCGTAATGCAGCGACTGAGCTGAGGCAACGCTTATTTGATCTGGTGGGCCCAGAAGCTAAAGCGGTTACCATACAAACCTACCATGGACTAAGCTTGCGGCTATCTGGTCATGCAATTAATGGAACTGAGCAATCGGTAGAGGCCGGTACGGAACAGCAATTTAATAGCATGATTCAGGAAGCCATTGATTTATTGACAGGTAAACAAACTAGCTTAACGGTTGATAGTGATGAGATGCGTGAGCGATTATTAGCTGGTTACCAGTTTATACTGGTAGATGAATATCAAGATGTAGATGAATTACAGTACCAGCTTATCTCTGCATTAGCAGGGCGACATCAGGATGAAGAGACACAGTTAAATATTTTAGCGGTCGGCGATGATGATCAAAATATCTACCAGTTTCGAGGAGCAAACGTCGGCTTTATCCGTCAATTTGAACAAGACTATCAAGCCGGACAGCATTTCCTGGTCGAAAACTACCGCTCCAGTACACATATCATTCAAGCGGCGAATCATATTATTCAGCCTAATAAAGACCGAATGAAGCAAGACCACCCCATTCGAATTAACCAAGGCAGAAAAGGGCTGCCAGCTGGGGGGCGTTGGCAAAACCTTGATCCAGTAGCAAAAGGTAGAGTGCAAATATTGCAATGTCTTGATGAAATGCATCATGCTCAGGTGTTAGTGCAAGAGCTGTTACGCTTAAAACAATTAGATAACAATATCGACTGGAATCAGTGTGCGATATTAAGTAAAGAATGGAAGTTTCTAAACCCAATCAGAAGTTTATTAGAAACAGAAGGTGTACCACTAAGCCTGGCCTTACCTAAAGACAAGCAACCTCCAGCTTATCGTATTAGAGAAAGTCTAGACCTATTTAATGCAATTAAACACAGTAAAGATCCCCTATGCAAAGCAAGTGAGTGGATAGACTATATACAGCAAAAAGCGAGCAATCCAGCTAATATTCGGCATCAACAACTGTATACACTACTACATAACTGGCAAGCAGAGACAGATAATGCCGAAACCAGCAAACATCAGTTGTTAGAATATCTTTATGAAACACTGGCTGAACAAGGTAAAGAAAACCGGCTAGGGCAAGGCGTGTTTCTGAGTACCATTCATTCAGTTAAAGGGATGGAGTTTAAACATGTCTTTATTGTTGATGGCGCATGGACATCGCCAGCAACAGAAGAGCAGCGACGCTTATTCTATGTGGCAATGACTCGTGCCAAAGAGACGCTTTGCATATTACAGAGGAAAGATCAGGCTAATCCCTATCTAAAAGCGTTAAAGGGTGATTTTATTATCCCTCGGCACAGCGAATATCAGGCAAACAATGGGTCTTCCCAAGAAAATAAACATTACAGTCTACTTGGACTAAAGGATTTTGATCTCAGTTATGCAGGCAGTTTCAAGCAACAGCATCACATTCACACTGTTTTGAGTCAGTTGAGTAGCGGTGATAGTGTCAGCATAAGTAAACTCAATGATAAACTGGTGATACAAAGTGATAATACCGTAATAGCAGCTCTATCAAAAAAATCGCAACCACATTGGCTAGATAAAGTGGACAGAGTGAGATCCATTCAAATTATAGCAATGGTTACTCGTTATAAGACCGACAGTGAAGAACAATATCAATCACGTTGCAAAGTGGAGCAATGGGAAGTGCCGATGTTAGAAGTCGTGTTAATTAGCTAAGTTCTCTCCTGATGAAGGGGGGGGCGACTGCATGGATGCAGGAGGTAGAGCAATGCAGGAGCAATGCAGGAGCAATTGTCAAGAGGAGAAATCAAAAATCTCTCTTTTTCAACATTCTTTCCCTCTTGGTTTTTAAAAACAAAGAAAATAAGCAAAAAAGAACCTGATTACCCATAAGCGAATTAGCCCTTGCGGCCACCAATCAAAGAATAACAAAATCAATGGTTTATAATTTTGTTATTCAAGAGCTTCAGCCAACTAAACGAACCCCTGGTCCCGTCATACCAGCAGGGATCGCTGGTATCCAGTGTATAGGGATGTACGATCTGAATTATTAGCATAAACTTGTTTCTATAGCGATACCATCCTTGGATTCTGGATCTCGGCAATCCCGGCCGAGATGACGTATAGCTGCTAAGTAGGTGGTTTTGTTAAATAGCTGAAACTCGTACGTAATCAGCACCTTAAGCCAAGGAATGGACACCCAACTTCAATTGACAAAAACACCATATAATCAAAGTGTTATGTTTTTGTTACTTAGAAGGAAATAGAATTTATTTTAACGCCTCCTCTCGGCAATTGCTCTTGCATCCATGCAGTCGCCCCAACCTCATGCAAGAGAAGGATTCAGAATTATTCAAAAAATGACTGTCATCATGCAAAGCAATCAATATTTCCTCGATTGATACTTTTAAAAAACCAGAAAATAACTCATGATCATGTTCTATAGACGTGTCGACAACCCTCAGTCTACTGAGGCTATTGCATTTTTATTAGGAAGTGCTAATTCAATGCCCAACACAAGAGCTGTTCCATAGAATGGACCTTTCGACGCAATTGTAAGCCCGATTTTCGTAAGGTATTAATCTTATGTAGCCAAGCTCTTAATCCTTAACTTTTCCATAACATAGAACACAAGCTATTGATTCCACAGTTGTTGCAAAGTAATGCTTCTGCATCTTCTGCAATTATCACATCCATATGATGTAAAAAAATCTTCGCTTAATCGAGGGGACGAGATATGCCAAGAATCTTTTACCCAGCTGTGGAACCAATAGCTTGTGTCCTATTATTCGCTTTAAAGTCACCATGATTCAGCTATATGAGTAGTCTGTTGACTGCTCATATGGGGTTAGTCGGTAGCCAGGACATTTCCTAACAAAAATATTTATTTATTGTTATCGCTACCCTGCCTAAAACCGTCATCTTGGCAGGGATGCCGAGATCCAGTGACAAGGATGTT
>ENA-ORXI01001033-ORXI01001033.1-sediment-metagenome-genome-assembly--contig:-NODE-1033-length-22464-cov-5.013847_pt1 | contig 22464 bp, 24 predicted proteins | sample MGYA00237861_ERZ511468 | MGnify/ENA primary metagenome ERZ511468 (study PRJEB26299, sample SAMN06266213) | sediment metagenome | isolation source: Hudson Canyon methane seep mesocosm | place...
CCGAATAGAACAAATTTTATTATTAATTGTATTCGTAAGATTGCAGGTTCGCCTTTGTGAAACATATGAGTCACTTATCCGCTGCTTGTTCTAGTAGATTGATGAAATGATCAAATAATGGTGCCGCATCTTGTGGGCCAGGGCTTGCTTCTGGATGCCCTTGGAAACTAAATGCTGGCTTAGTTGTGTGATGAATCCCTTGTAAAGAACCATCAAACAATGAAATATGAGTTGCTTCTAGCGTGTCTGGTAATGTTGCTTCGTCAACAGCAAAACCGTGGTTTTGACTGGTAATCATTACTAATCCGGCTGTATTTTCTTGTACTGGATGATTCGCGCCATGATGACCAAACTTCATTTTGACAGTTTTTGCACCGCAGGCTAATGCTAATAGTTGATGACCTAAACAAATACCAAAAAGTGGTAATTCTTTTTCCAGTAAGGTTTGAATCGCTTCAATCGCATACGTACATGGTTCAGGATCGCCTGGTCCATTAGACAAGAACACACCGTCAGGATTCAATGCTAAAACATCTTCTGCTGATGTTTGCGCAGGTACAACGGTTAAGCGACAGCCACGTTCAACTAACATGCGTAAAATATTACTCTTGGCACCAAAGTCATAAGCAACCACATGGAAACGTTCAGCTACCGCTTGAGACTCACCTGACAAATGCCAGCATGATTTATCCCATTGGTAAGGTGATTTAGTTGTCACCACTTTGGCTAAGTCCATGCCTTTAAGGCCATCAAACGCTTGTGCAGCAGCAATAGCTGCGTCAATATCGATATTATCGCCAGCAACGATGCAGCCTTTCATCGCTCCTTTATCACGTAATCGACGTGTTAATGCACGTGTATCAATACCTGCTAGGCCAACAACATTATGACGTTCTAAGTAACTGTCTAATGCTTCTTCACTACGCCAGCTGCTAACAACAGGCGATAAGTCGCGAATAATTAATCCGCTGGCAACAATATTTGTTGACTCTTCATCTTCGGCATTAACACCTACATTACCGATATGCGGATACGTTAGTGTAACAATTTGGCGACAGTATGAAGGATCAGTTAAGATTTCTTGATAGCCAGTCATTGACGTATTAAACACGACCTCACCAACTGATTGCCCAATGGCACCAATTGATTCACCGTGATAGACCGTACCATCTTCAAGAGCGAGTAAAGCGCTTGTTCGCAAGGGAAACCTCCACCAGAAAAAAATTATAGGACGAACATGGTGTTCACCCCAGACAAAATCCTGCCAATTTTATCTTAAATGAGGGTGTTTAGTCTATGTGAAAATTTCCTTTTTTTATTCCTGACCAGTATCAATTAAGCTGTTTTGCTATTGATACAATTCTGGACGGCCATGGTTCAATAGCGGCATATTGGCTCTAACTTCGTCTAGATAGTCCAAATCCACCACTGCTGAAACCATCTCTGCCCGCTCAGATGCACAGCAGATAACACTTCCCCATGGATCAATAATCACACTACTGCCATAAGATATACGGCCTTCATGATGCTCCCCCCATTGATTAGGGGCGACAATATATATTTGATTTTCTATTGCTCTTGCGATCAATAAAGGCAGCCAATGATGTTTGCCGGTATAAAGAAAAAATGCTGCTGGGACAAATACTATTTGAGCACCCTGTGCCGTCATATAACGAAACAACTCAGGAAAACGCAAATCATAACAAATAGTTAGGCCTAACTTACCCACCTCATGATCAACAATAACGGGCGTATCACCCGGTTTAATACCATCAGATTCCTTATAACCTAATGACGGTGCATCACACATATGAATTTTACGATAAACACCATTTAATTCGCCTTGGCGATTAATTAAAATAGACGTGTTGTATAAACGGTCACTCTCTTCTGCCGTTTTTTCGTAGATACTGCCCAGTAATATAGACATATTATATTCCGAGGCATAATTCTGAAATGTCTGAACAATCTCACCCTCTAAGCTCTGTGCAAGCTGATGTTTCTTCACATGATCATCACCAACATATAAAAATGTTTCAGGAAACGCCAGAAGATCAATACCATCATCTGCGGCTTGCTGAATTTTTGTCAATGCATAGGCTAAGTTTTCTTCAAGTTGGTCAGATGAATTCATCTGCACCATACCGATACGACTTTTCATAAGCTATTTAAAATTCCATAATGTCTGTATTGTCTTTTAGTGAAATATAACAAAATTTAATAGTGAATACATAACTTAGGTTAATATAATTCGATACGCCATTTGATCAAGGAAAAAATCGTGAGTTATTCACCTGTTAATAATAGCTTTCCCCATCACCGCCCCCGCCGCCTAAGACGTGATGCTTTTTCACGTAATTTAGTACGTGAGAACCAGTTATCAGTCAATGATCTGATTTACCCTTGTTTTGTATTAGAAGGTGAAAACCAATCTGAAGCCGTCGCATCCATGCCCGGTGTAGAACGAATGAGCATTGATTTATTATTAAAAGAAGCAGCAATTATTCACCGCTTAGGTATTCCGGCTATCGCCTTATTTCCTGTCACGCCTGATGATGTTAAATCACTTGATGCTAAAGAAGCTTATAACCCTAACGGTTTGGCGCAACGTGCCGTTCGGGCGCTGAAAGCTGCGTTTCCTGACTTAGGTGTGATTACCGATGTCGCCTTAGATCCCTTCACCACTCACGGTCAGGATGGTTTGATTGATGACAGCGGTTACATCGTCAATGACGAAACCGTTGAAGTATTAGTTAAACAAGCACTGTCTCATGCTCATGCAGGTGCAGATATTGTTGCTCCATCAGATATGATGGATGGCCGTGTCGGTGCCATTCGCCAAGCATTAGAACAACAAGGTCATATTCATACTCGTATTTTGGCCTATTCAGCCAAGTATGCCTCAAGCTTTTATGGCCCCTTCCGTGATGCGGTTGGCTCAGCTGGCAATCTGGCTGGAGGTAATAAATATAGCTATCAAATGGATCCTGCTAATAGTGATGAAGCATTACATGAAGTAGCAATGGATATTAATGAAGGCGCCGATATGGTGATGGTTAAACCGGGCATGCCTTATCTTGATATTTTACGTCGCGTAAAAGACACTTTCCAGAAACCCACCTTTGTTTACCAAGTCAGCGGTGAATATGCCATGTTAAAAGCGGCAGCTCAAAATGGCTGGTTGGATGAAAAAGCAACAGTAATGGAAAGCATGATTGCATTTAAACGTGCTGGTGCGGATGGTATTTTGACCTACTTTGCTAAAGACGTTGCAAAATGGTTGGCGGAGAAATGACCGAACATTATGCCGTCATTGGTAATCCAATAAGCCATAGTAAATCGCCATTAATCCATACCGAATTTGCCCAACAAACTAAACAAGATCTGGATTACATCACGAGAGAAATCCCGCTTGATGATTTAACGGCTGGCTTAAAACAGTTACAAGCCGAAGGTTTTAAAGGCATCAATATTACCGTGCCGTTCAAAGAGCAAGCATGGCAAATTGTTGACCATAAAAGTGAACATGCAACACGTGCTGGTGCCATCAATACCATCGTTTTTAATGATGATGGTTCTTTATATGGTGACAATACCGATGGCATTGGTCTGTGCCGTGATTTAGTGGATAACCATCACATAGAACTCAAAGCTAAACGTATTTTATTATTAGGTGCAGGGGGAGCAGCGCGAGGCGTGATTGAACCTTTATTGAGTTATCAGCCCGCAGCGCTAGTGATTGCTAATCGTACCGCCAGCAAAGCGGAAGGCTTAGCCCAGCTCTATCAAGACTTTGGTAATATTTCCGGAGGTGGCTTTGCTGATCTCTCGACGTCATTTGATGTCATCATTAATGCCACAGCAGCCAGTTTGCAAGGCGAAGTACCACCCTTGCCAGATAATATTCTCAACGACAATGCAAGCTGTTATGACATGATGTATAGCAATACTGACACGGCATTTATCACCTGGGCCAAACAACAAGGTGCCGCCAAAACGATTGATGGCTTGGGCATGTTGGCAGAACAGGCAGCTGAAGCATTTAGACTTTGGCGTGGCGTCAAACCTGAAACCAAAACTATTATTGACATGATTCGTCAGCAAAGCGCTTAAACGGAATTGCGGGAGTCATAGTTTATGGGATTAGATGCGGTTGAACTGATTATTGTCATTGAAGATGAATTTCAAATTGCACTCTCTGATGAAGAAGCATTTAAATGTGAAACACCGAATTTACTAACAGACTTGGTTTATTCAAAACTCAGAAAATCGCCATCAGAGCCATGTCCAGCCATGCATGGTTTTTATATTGTGAGAAAAATACTGACAGAGCAATTTACTATTCCTCGGGCAGCAATAAAACCAGACACTAAATTGACTGATCTCTTCAATAAACCAAGCCTTATTGTCATTTGGCAAAAACTACTCGCCACCCTTTCAAATGGAAATACGATTAACGCGCCACTTGAAAAACCACCTTGGATAAAAATATCTATATTCGTGTCTAGTTTAATCGTGTTTGCCACCGCGCTATTGCTAACTGACAGTGCCATTTTGGCTTTTTTTGTTGCCTGTTTTAACTCTATAATTCTGAGTGTCGCCACCTTGTCACTTAAAACTGAGTTGCCGAAAAACTTCCATACCGTTAAAGATTTAATTCCTATTGTCAGTACACTCGACACGAGGGTTTGGACAAGAGAACAAGTCTACAATCGAGTAAAAATCCTGGTCATAGAACAGTTAGGCATTGATGCTGATAAAGTATTAGCAGATACTCATTTCATCACAGATCTTGGTATGAACTGAATTATAAAGTCAGCCACTTAAGCTTGATGGGCTTGTTGATATTCTCCGCCCCAGTCACAGAGTAAATCCAGTGCCGGATTCAGTTTGTCAGCCAATGCTGTTGGGGTATATTCAACACGTGGTGGCACTTCAGCATACACCTTACGAGTAATCATCTTATTCGCTTCCAGATCACGTAATTGATGAGTGAGCATTTTTTGCGTTATTTTAGGTATCTGCCGTTTTAGCTCACCAAAGCGTAATGTCTTACCACGAAGATGATAGAGAATAATAATCGTCCACTTACCACCAATCACATCAATCGCAGTGACAACAGGGCATCGCTGCTCGTCCTCGCATGCCGGTGTTGATATTAATGATTCCACATTAGTTTTATCTGTTTGAGTCTTTATTTCCGCCATTAGGCACCTCTATGAAACTAACTATCAAGTTCGTGCGTACTTGTAAAAATCGGTGCACTAGCTCTATAGTTACTAAAGTATACTAAATATCAATTATAAACAATAGAAAGGAAATAGTGATGAATTTTGACACTCTGTTTAGCAAACATGCATTAGGAGACTTAACCCTAGCCCATCGTATCGTCATGGCGCCATTAACACGCTGTCGTTCATCACAACCTGGTGATATCCCTAATGATTTAAATGCCGAGTATTATCAACAGCGTTCATCAGCCGCCTTGATCATTGCTGAAGCCACACAAATTTCACCTCAAGGTAAAGGTTATGCTTTCACACCCGGCATTCATTCTGCGGAGCAGATCCAAGGCTGGCAAAAAGTGACTCATGCCGTGCACGCTCAAAACTCGACTATATTTCTCCAACTATGGCATGTCGGTCGAGTCTCTCATTCGGCATTACAGCCTGATAATCAACTGCCCGTTGCCCCATCAGCTATTGCAGTAGAAGGCCAAGCATTTACTGAACAAGGCATGCTCGACTTTGAAGTACCACGTGCATTAACTAGCGACGAACTACCGGGCATTGTTGAGCAATACCGTCAAGCGGCGATCAATGCTAAAGAAGCAGGCTTTGATGGGGTCGAAATCCATGCTGCTAATGGTTATTTATTAGCCCAATTTTTAAAAGACGGCACTAATAAACGTGATGATCTGTATGGCGGTAGTATTGAAAACCGTACACGACTGGTATTAGAAGTTGTGCAAGCGGTTACTGACGTTTGGCAAGGAAGCCGAGTCGGCATTCGTATTTCCCCTACTGGCACCTTCAATTCAATGTCTGATAGCAATCCTCAAGCTTTATTTAACTACTTGGTCGCAAAGTTAAATCAATTTAATCTGGCTTATATTCATGTAGTAGAACGTTTTGGTGATAATGCCAATGTAGACTTTGATTTTATGGCACTGCGCCAATTATTCAATGGAGCGTATATAGCCAACGGTGGTTATACAGGCGAATTAGCGCAGCAGAGTGTTGATAATAATCAAAGTGATTTTGTCGCTTTTGGTGCCCCTTTCATTGCTAATCCAGATTTACCAGCAAGAATCAGACAAGGGGCAGCACTTACCCCTGCTGATCCTGATACATTCTACGGTGGTGATGCCAAAGGTTATACTGATTATCCAAGTTTATAAGGAATAGTGTAATGACAACACTAGTAGTTGGTGCCAGTGGTGCAACAGGAAAATTACTTGTTCAGCAATTGCTCAATCAAGGTCAGCAAGTCAAAGTAATTGTTCGACCTGCCAGTAAATTGCCAGAATTTTTCAAAAATATTAATGTGTCCGTGATTAAAGCAAATGTATTAGAGCTTAGTGATACCGAACTGCTACAACATGTTAAAGACTGTGATGCAGTTGCATCATGCCTTGGACACAATCTGACATTCAAAGGCATTTTTGCACAGCCTCGAAGACTAGTAAGCGATACAGTGCAAAAACTATGTACTGCAATCAAAGAAAAACAGCCTAAAACTCCCGTTAAGTTTGTGCTGATGAATACAACAGGTAATTCCAACCGCGATATTCCCGAACGTATTTCATTTTCACAACAGTGTGTAATTGGGCTTCTTCGTTTACTACTACCTCCACATGTAGATAATGAAAAGGCAGCAGATTATCTACGCATTAATATTGGGCAAAATGACCCTGCGGTACAATGGATTGCTGTGCGACCAGATGGTTTAATCGATGAAACTACTGTATCGGACTATGAGCTACATCCGTCACCCACTAGAAGTGCAATATTTGATGCAGGCAGCACGAGTCGAATCAATGTGGGTTATTTCATAGCTAAGCTAATCACTGATCAAAATTTATGGCATGAGTGGCAAGGGAAAATGCCTGTTATCTATAACAAATTAAAAATATAAGCGATATTCAACACTTAATGATTTAGGATAACTGCCAAATTCACTTTTCAATAGCCCATTATCAGGCTGTTCACCAAGAGGAATATTCAAGCCCAGCGACAACTCTGATTCATCAGATAAAGAATAGGTCGAATATAAGGCTAATAAACTTGATGAATCGTGATGATTTACTAACCACACGGCATCGGCTAATAATAAAGGTGTTAATTCATAACTAGCACCAAAGGCGGTGTAATTTCTAGCGAGATAAAAACCGTTTAAATCTGTTGTGGCCGCCTGATTGTAATCATCTTCATTTGCAGCACCCGATCGTTGATAAAACTGTTCTAAACGCAAGCTAAGGGTGTTTTCCCAGCGATGTTCCAAGCCTAAGGAAAACTTAACATCGCGAGCGTGTCCTTGTTGCTCAGGAAAGCGTATATGTCCTTCCCCTCGCACACCTAGCCAGTCGAATATTTCACCCTGAAAATCTACACCAATAATGTCATCGCCATTAATTTTAGCTGCGACAGCCGCCCATTCAAATGCCTCAAACAAGGTTGATACACGTGCTAAATAAGAAGTCTCACTCCAATCGGGGCTATTTGACCAGCCGGTATTAGTCACTTCATTTTTATAGTTCACCACCGTCATTAAAGATAATTGTGAAAACTCACCCCACTGCCAATCCAATCGTGCTGCATCTACCCCTGACTTATATTGACGAAAGAAGGTCTGGGCTGCAAAGGGAGCAAAAAAATCATTGGGGGTGAAATAAAATGTACTGGCAAGATTAATCGGCTGACGTCCTATTTTTATTATCATTCTGTCAGTCGAATATTGCAGATTTAATCTATCGATTAATACATCAGCCTGTTGATTGGCAAAACGCCAATGCAGTGCATCACTGCGTTCTACACCTGATTGTGGAGAGAAACGACTTCCCCCTGTGCGTAGGTCTTTATCAATAATACTTTGCACGGCATGCATTTCGACGCTCAGTGATGAAATATGGGCATCCAACATCAAGCGCCCGCTTACACCACCAGTAATCAACTTATCATCAGAAAATAATAAATCATCATTGGCATTATTAAGCGCCAAGCCTAAGCCGCTAACAAGACCTCGTAACTCGATTGCTGCATCATCACTCTGCCACTGATAAAAGGCCTGTGACAGCGCAGGAAACGATAATAAGAGTATTAACGAGAGTCTCACCATCATGTTTGAAATCCAAGCCGCTCAAACCATGTAATGTTTTGTATTAGCTCGTCATTATCGCGCACGCGGGAATCCAACGATAGTGCAAAATAGTCCAAGCCATAGCTCCCCGCTTTCGCGAGGATAAACAAACGAGTTTCTACAACATTCACTAATTTTCGTCCCTATAATCATCCCCAGCAATCTTGCCATCGTGTACTTGAATAATACGTTTGGCTCGATCAATGACATGCTGATCATGAGTTGAAAACAAAAAAGTAATGCCCTGCTGTTCATTTAAGTTTTGCATTAAATCTAATAAAGCTTCAGCGGTATGTGAATCAACATTCGCGGTGGGTTCATCGGCCAATACAATTGCTGGCTTAGTGACGATCGCTCTGGCAATGGCAACACGTTGCTGCTGCCCTCCCGACATTTCATCTGGGCGACGATGTTCCAATCCTGCCAAGCCCACATCTGCTAATGTTTGCATAACTCGCTGCCGTTGTTCTGCTTTATCGACACCTTGCAACTCTAAAACAAAGGCTGCATTTTCATAGGCAGTCATCACAGGAATTAAATTATAGGATTGAAATACAAAACCGATACGATTTTTACGAATCTCAGCCAATTCACTATTATTTAAACGCGCCAATTCAATATTATCTAAACTCACCTCACCTGATGTAGGAGTATCAAGGCCGCCAATCAAGTTTAAGATGCTGGTTTTACCCGATCCTGACGGCCCACACAGTGCCGCAAAATCACCTTTTCTAATCGTCAGTGATACATCATTAACCGCTTTCAGCTCAAGTTCACCTTGCTGGTAGATTTTGCTTAAGTGTTTTAATTCAACAATGGTTTGTTCCATGCTTGCTACCTACTCAATAATATTGTAACGACTCAGCTTGCTAGTAGAATTTATCAGTTTAAGGCAAAAAATGTGAATTCACATATGTAAATGACCCTTTTTGAACGCAGAAATGATACGTTCTAGTAGTGAACTGATCGTTATATTGCTTTTAAACTTTCGACTGGAGGCACTCGCCCTGCTCGCCAAGCGGGATAGGCACCCGATAATAATGCCAAAGTAAATAAGCCTATTAAAATAGCCAGAACGCTTTCTTCAAATAATCTAATTTTAAATACCGTATCTAATAATACGCCACCAAAACTAAAACCATCACCATACGCTGCTGACATATCAATTCCTGTTTCAGACATAAATAGATACCACGGAATGGTGATGATAGTGCCGATTATTAAACCCAATACTGCTAGCCAGAAAGATTCCAACATCACCAATAAAAATAAACTGTATGGTGACAGTCCCACTGCCATCATTACACCAAATTCACGTTTTCGTTCTAATACACTCATTAACATGGTATTTAAAATACCCGCCGCCACCAGCAAGGCGATTAATAACTGGCTAATATAATTAGAACTTTTATCAACCGCAATCATACCGGCTAAGTCAGGTTGTGTTTGTTGCCAGTTCAATACCTCAGTATGTGCAAATGTGTCCAAACTCTGCATCGAGTCACGTAATAAATGGCTATGGCGTTGATCATGCAAAATTACCGCAATAACACTGACTTCATCCTGCTGGTATGCCAACACCTTTTGCGCACTATGCAAAGGTAATAAAGCGACAGCACCATCTATTTCAGTAGACCCTGTTTGAAACAGGCCGCCTACTCTAGCAATGGCGCTGACAATATCGCCGTGTTTATCCGTTGTGGTGTAAACCACTTTTTTACCTAGGGTTAATTTAAGCTTCCTCGCTAAATCAACACCGAGGACAATCGTTTTGTCTGATGCCGTTGCCAGCATATTGCCTGCAACCATCGCTTTGATAAATAAATTATTGTCCGCATTCTCCTGCTGCGGATCAATAGCAAAGAACATTCCGCCAATACTTTTGTGTGCACTGGCAAACATAGCCTGACCTTGGATTCTGGCCATTGCACTTTTAACTTCACTCATCTGTGTAAGTTGTTGCTGTAATTGTTCAGACTGTTGCAGGTATTTTTTGCTACTCGGCGCTCGATTAAAGTCAGGTGCAGCCACAGTAATATGGCCCATGCCCATATTCGCACCGGCATCAATCATACGTGTATAAAAATAATCTCCAGCCCCGGTAAAAGTAACGGCTAACACGACACCGAAGGCAATTGAAGATGCCGTGATCAAGGTGCGTCGTTTGTGTCGCCACAGGTTTCGCCAAGCTAATACATTTAAATTCATGGCAACTCCTATTGGTGATGAATGGCTTCTAGTGGTCGCATTAATGCCACCTTCACAGCAGGGTAAATAACGGCAACAGCCGCCATTACAAATAAAAAACCGATGGGTATTAATGCTGAACTAAGCGACATTTCAGCATACCAAACGGGATCAAGTGCAATGCCAGCAAAGGTCATCCCATCTGCAAGTGAGGTCATATCCAACCCATATTGCTGCAAATACCACGATAAACTGATGCCTAAGATCAATCCAACAATGCTTGCAACAAGCGTTTGAATAAATGTTTCTGCATAAACTAAGCGAATTATTTGCCATGGGCTCACGCCAATCGCTTTCATAATGCCAAATTCATGAATACGCTCAAATACACTCATTAACATGGCATTCAATACAACCGATGCCACGGCAATATAGGTAAATAACAACATGATCAGTGTCTGTACCTGTGCTGTTTCTAAGAAGCGGCTAATAACTGGCATTAATTGTTGCCAGTTCATCACCTCTAAATCTTGTTTAATTAATGCACTAACGACTCTCGTAGCCTCGGCTAAATCCTGCTTTCTATCGCTCCGCATAATGACAATTTGATGCGCCCCCTGTTCGGGAAGGCTTATCAATTCACGCAACATAGTATTACTCATAAATACAGAAGCGCTATCAATATCAGTAGCAATTGATTTCAAAATGCCTCGCACCTGAAAACTATCATTGGCCATATAACCATCAGCAGTTTGACCGACAAAAATAACTTCATCGTCTAATGAAACATCTAATAGTCTTGCCAGTTTTTTACCAATGACAACGCCATGAGTATCATCTTTTTTAAGCCAATCACCTTGCAAAATATGTTGATGAATCTCGGTCACCGTCGATTCCGACACTAAATCAATGCCACGCAGTTGTACACCCGATGAGCTATCATCACTAGCCATCAAACCAAAAGCAAACAAACGTTCGGCTGCAAAAAATCCTGCTTGCCTACTATTTTCACTTAGCTGTTTTGATGATTCAATCATCTTATAAATATCAGGATCATCTCGATACGTGTGTCGATGAATTTGAATATCCCCCGTATTCATCGCCACTACATTACGTTCACTACCGGCAATAACACCGTCCATTAATGATGAAAAGACAATCATCATGGCACATGCAAAAGCCATCGCTGCCACCGTTACCAGTGAACGGTGACTATTGCGATACACATTGCGTGCGGCTAATTTGGTAACGTTCATCTCAGCGTTTTTTTAAACTTGATAATGAAAATAGGCGATCACTGACGTCAATATTGAGTTCTAATTGTTCATAAACAAACTCGGTATATTCATCCGCTTTATCTGCTGGAACAACACGTAGAACCGTTGGCCTTTCACGTCCTCCTAAAGATTTAATCTCACTAAAACTAATGGTTCGAGCCAAGATAAAATCTTCATCAAAATAATATTCAATCAGCGGAATATGGCTATCAGCCAGAATGATGAGTGTTAATTTTCCCCAAACAACAGCGGCATCTAATTTTGGGATGAGGGTAAATTCAATAATGTTTTGACCCTCACGTTCGCCTTCAAAACTAATGCTGGCATCATAATCTTCTTCTAAACGCGCTTCTTTAACCAAATCATCATTGGTTAAATGGCTGCCCATCCATGCGCCCATCATCATCCCTGTAGTGAGTTTAATTGTGCGATCTGTTTTGGGCAGGTAGGTATAGATGTGATTGCCCGACTTAAGCGTTGCAGTGCCTTTTTCGCGTAATGGTTCAATGATCTTAAATAAGGTTTTTTCCTTACCTTTCGACCAGCCTTCCATACGCATGGTGCGGGTGTAATGTTCAGTTTTGACCTGCATTGAGGTGACAGCATAAGAGGATTCGCCACGCCAAAGATCATCGACTTGATTAAGCAGCTCTTTTACACGGCCAGTATCTGTAAGCGCTTCTGCATGGAGAGAACAAGGCAGCGTCAATAAAACAAAAAGTCCACACAGGATTTTTACTAACTGATGCATTAGGGCTCCCTGTTTTTGCAAGCAGATAACACCATTAAACCAGCTAATGGACTGAAGAGGAATCTCTTATATTATCTTTTTTTAGGGGAGTAATTTGGGAAGATGCCCCGCAGTGCCGTTGCGACAGTGTTCTCGAACCATTTTGAGGTTCAAGTGGGAATATCTTAGAAATTTTGGGCTGCTCATTCAAGATGAGTATGCACTCCCGTTTCAAGTCAATTCCCGTGCATAAATGCTTATCGGGTCAAGAAACTAACGTCACTATCGAACACCGCAGGGACTGTTGATAATGATACGCCTATTTTTTTATGATGATCATTTTTTTTATAATTCTAGCTGTCGTGCTTCTTCTAAAAAGAAGCTAACTTTATCTTTCATCTGCAAAATACTTTTATTTAACTCTTCGACGTCACCATCATCATTATTCTGTAAATTGATCAAATCGTGCGCTAAATTTAATGCTGCCATTACCGCAATTCGGTCTAATCCGACAATTTTTCCGCTTGAACGGATCTGTTCCATATTGTCATGAAGCAGTCTTGCCGATGCAATTAGCGCATCTTTTTCTTCATCGGGGCAAGCAACTTGATATTCTTTGCCTAATATTTTGACTGATACGGGTGAACTCATAGCTCTTCATCCAACTCTTTCAGACGGCCCACCATATTCTCGATTCTCGAGCGTGCTAAGTCCGTTTTTTCTACTAATTCAGTACGTTCCGCTAGCCATGCTGCTTGTTGAGATTTGAGCAACATATTCTCTTCACGTGTACGTCGACTAGCACGAAGTAGTTCGTCAACTTGTACTTCTAATTGTTGGATTGCATCTTTTTCCATTAATATGAGTTCTTAGTTGTGCGAAAATAATGACTTACTATAAGCGTGCCCGAGCATTTCGGTCAACAATTGTCTTAAACTATTTTTTAAATATAGGTTGTATCATCATGTCTGAATTGTATTTTCCTTCTCTTTCTCCCGAAAATTCTGAAGGCGATGGTCCATCCAGCACGTCTGAATTACAAGGCGCACTTTGCGGCTTATTATGTTTCAACTCACAAGCAAGTCGCTCAGATTGGTATAAAAGTATTTTTCAAGACTTTCACCCAGATGATGATGAGATTTTAGATTTAACCGCATTATTCGATGATACTATTCAAGCATTAAATAGCCTTGATTTTGATCTGCAACTTGAACTGCCAGAAGATGATGCCCCTATTGCTTCACGTATTTATGCGATGACCCAATGGTGTCAGGGTCTTATATTTGGTCTAGGTGCTTCAGGTCTTACCGATGAAACTGAACTATCTGAAGAATGTAAAGAATACATCAGCGATGTGATCAATATTAGTCAAATTAGTTCTGAAGAAGCAGATGATAATGAAGATGAAGCGAACTTTGAAGAGCTTGTAGAATATCTACGTATGGGTTTGTTTTTATTATTTGGTGAACTGCAACCTGTTGAACGACCTGATCAAATAGAGCACTAAACACATCCTATGAACAAAAAAGAATTTGCCAAGCGTCGCCGCCATTTAATCGATATGATGGGAACCGACAGCATTGCTGTTTTACCAAGCGTGCCGATTGCTAACCGAAATCGTGATGTGGATTATATTTACCGTAGCGATAGTAGTTTTCATTATCTGAGCGGTTTTGATGAACCAGAATCGGTCATTGTTATCATTCCTGGTCGTCCTCACGGTGAATACATTCTCTTTTGTCGCGAACGTGACTTAGCGAAAGAAATCTGGGATGGTTATCGTGCAGGTCAAGAAGGTGCCATAGAAAATTTTGGCGCAGACGATTCCTATCCTATTTCTGATCTCGATGATATTTTACCGGGCTTATTAGAAGGTAAAGAAAAAGTCTATTACACCATGGGTAATGTACCGACATTTGATCAAAGAATGGTCGGTTGGCTTAATCATCTTCGTGGTGCCTCGCGCCAAGGCATGCATTCACCCACTGAAATTATTGAGTTAGAACATAGCTTAAACGAGCTGCGTCTGTTCAAAAGTAGTGCTGAAATAAAAGCCATGCAAAAAGCAGCAGATGTATCTACAGCAGCACATATTCGTGCCATGCAATTCACTGAAGTGGGTAAATGGGAATATCAAGTTGAAGCTGAAATCATTCATGAATTCATGAAAAATGATTGTCGCTCACCCGCCTATCCATCCATCGTTGGTGGTGGTGAAAACGGCTGTATTCTTCACTATATTGAAAATAATCATAAGCTCAAAAATAATGATTTATTACTCATTGATGCTGGTGCTGAATATGAATATTACGCCGCTGATATTACCCGCACATTCCCTGTTAATGGCAAGTTTACGGCCTGTCAAAAGACCTTATATAACATTGTCTTAGATGCTCAAAAAGCGGCTATCGCTGAAGTAAAACCAGGTAATCACTGGAATCAGGCTCATGAAGCGGCGGTGCGTGTGATTACGCAAGGTTTATTAGATATAGGCCTATTAAAAGGCAAACTTGAAACACTGATTGAGCAAGAAAAATATCGTGAGTTTTATATGCATCGCACCGGACACTGGTTAGGTATGGATGTCCATGATGTGGGGGATTATAAAGTTGGTGGTGAATGGCGAGTGCTTGAACCTGGCATGGTACTGACCGTTGAACCGGGTTTATATATTCGTAACCCTACACATATTGATACAAAATGGCATTTTATTGGTATCCGTATTGAAGATGATGTTTTAGTCACAAAAACAGGCAATACAGTACTAACCGATGCCGCCCCTAAAGAAGTTGATGAAATTGAAGCGTTAATGGCAAAGGCAATATAAAATGGCAAAGCTGGACTTTGATCTCATCATTGTAGGTGGCGGCATGGTCGGCGCAAGCTTAGCCTGTGCACTCAAAAACACCTCACTAAAAATTGCTGTCATCGAAGTCTTTTCCCCTAATTCTGAACAACAAGCAAGTTATGACGATCGGGGCATTGCGCTAGCCTATGGTTCACAACGCATTTTTGAGGCGATGGGTTTATGGGACCAACTTGCCATGCACTGTACGGCTATTAGTGATATTCATGTCTCAGATCGCGGCCACTTTGGTGTCACCCGTCTATCTGCACAAGATGAAAATGTACCCGCCTTAGGTCAAGTCATCACCGCTCGTGCTATGGGGCAAGTACTTAACCAAGCATTGAGCCAACAGAACAATCTAGAGATTATTTGTCCTGCTAGTGTTGTTGATCTCACGCAATATGATGACCACGTTGAACTCACGCTTAACGATGATCGTCATCTGTCAGCAACATTAATTGTCGCTGCCGACGGTGCTCACTCGACCATTCGCCAGCTACTTAATTTAGGTGCATTAGAGCAAGATTACGGACAAACGGCTATCACCGCTAATATTACGCCTGAACGCCCTCACCATGGCCGTGCATTTGAACGCTTTACAGATTCTGGGCCACTGGCCCTATTACCGATGTCGGACAATCGCTGTAGCCTTGTATGGACGGTTCAAACAGGTGACGAAAAAGCCCTACTACAATTATCAGACAGTGAGTTTTTACACACCCTACAAGATCGTTTTGGTTACCGGTTAGGTAAACTGACTCAGGTAGGCCAACGAAACAGTTATCCGCTAAAACTGATGCAAGCAGATCAGCCCGTGCAACAGCGTATCGTACTCATTGGTAATGCTGCTCACAGCCTGCACCCTATTGCTGGACAAGGTTTTAATTTAGGTTTACGTGATGTAGCCGCCTTAGCCGATGTACTTGCAGACAATACTGATGATTGTGGCAATCCGCGCCTATTACATGCCTATTCACAATGGCGACAACAGGATCAAGATGCCGTGATTGATAATACCAATACCCTAGTGACTATTTTTAGTAATAATAATCCACTATTAGGTCATCTACGTGGTGCCGCATTAACAGTGATCGATGCATTGCCCGTAGCCAAACACGCCTTAGCGAAAAAAAGCATGGGCTTAGATAGAAAACAACCACGACTTGGCCGAGGAATCACCTTATGAGCAGCCATTATGATGTCATCATTGTTGGCGGTGGTATGGTCGGAGCGACACTGGCTGTTGCCTTAGCGGAACAATCAGATTTAAATATAGCACTTGTCGAAGCAATGACACCAAGTCCAATCACTGAACAAGATAAACCCGATTTACGAGTTAGCGCACTGACCAGAGCAAGTGAAACCTTATTTAAAAACCTTGGAATCTGGCAACAGCTTATGCCTAGTCGCATCAGTCAGTTTAGCAATATGGAAGTATGGGAAACACCGGCCAGTACCTTACACTTTGATAGTGCTGATATTGGTGAACCGCTACTCGGTTATATTGTCGAAAACCGTCATATTCAACAGGCCTGCCTCGCACGTTGCAAACAGCTAAGTAATATTTCACTACTCTGTCCAGCTAAACCCACATCACTGTCAGAACAAACACTGACACTTGAAAATGGCCAGGTACTGAGCGCCGACTTAATTGTTGGTGCCGATGGCGCACGCTCTTTATTACGTGATTGGGCCAATATTGATACTCATGGCTGGGATTACCAACAAACGGCCGTCGTATGTACTGTGACCACACAACAATCACATCAGCACACGGCATGGCAACGCTTTTTACCTGAAGGCCCCCTCGCCTTTTTGCCTTTAGCCAATGATAAACAATGTTCAATTGTATGGTCAAACTCAAGCGAAGAAGCTGAACTACTGTGTGACTTAGATGATGAGCATTTTACTGATGCCATCGCAAAAGCCTTTGGCAATAAACTGGGCGACATCGTAGCTATCAGTGATCGTGCTCGTTTTCCACTTAAACTACGTCATGCCGATCATTATGTTGAACCAGGCTTTGCACTTGTCGGTGATGCAGCTCATACCATTCACCCACTTGCCGGACAAGGTGTGAATATCGGTCTGCTTGATGCTGCAACCCTAGCTGAAGTGGTATTAGAAGCTCATGACAAGGGCCGTAATATTGGCAGTCTACATACACTCAATAAATATCAACGACGTAGAAAAGGCGATAACCTTGCTATGCAAATGACAATGGATGTATTCAAGCGTGTATTTACGAGTGACATAGCCCCTATTCGTTGGGCAAGACGATTTGGCCTGCACACTGTCGATCAACATAGTCTATTAAAAAACCTATTCATGCAGCAGGCTTCTGGCCACCGATTTGCCAATCCAATATCAACAAAGCAACTGGTAAAATAGTACTCAAATGGCTAAGTTATAATCTGAAAGCCGTCTTGTTCTTTTGCTAGATACAGAGATAAGTATCAAACAAATCAATCACATATATTCTTTGAACGTCACACAATCAATAATGAGATCTCATCAATAATTTCATCAATATTGTTTTCAATGATTGTCTTATGTGAAGCAAGTAAAACTCAAGCATCAATGTTTAAGCTTAATAATTCCATACGACGTTTAATGTCGTAATCCGTGATGTTCATTGTGTACGATTCACAATGAGTCCTTTATATTATATTGCTAGTTATCTATGGCTCTAATGAGATTTATCGAGTTTGTTGGTCGATTTTCTGCTGTTGTAATGCAGCTGCATCTTGCATCATTTTTTCTACATTTTTAGCTTTATCAATCATGTCTGTTTGTCCTTTCCAGACATGATCTTGTTCGACTTTCTGAGGTTTATCTGATTCTGAACAGGCCACCATTAAACAGCTTAATGTCACTATCAATATACATTTATACATACGTTTCACTCCTTTGTTAGAACAACTGACAAAATGGTCATTCTATGCTCTTTTAGCTTACTATTCTAAGTTAGTCTACTCACTTATATCATCAAAAAATTGATAACATGATTTTCCTGATGTTTTGGCAAAATACATCGCCTTATCTGCTTTTTCAAGTAGATCTTCAACACTGTCGGCATTTCGTGGAAACAGTGCAACTCCTATACTGCCTGTCACATGCGCCTCATTGCCTTCAATAATCATGGGTACAGCTACTTCTGCGAGTAATTTATCCAATAACACTTTAATTTCACGGTCATCCGCTAGGCCACCTAAGACTAAGACAAACTCATCACCACCAAAACGTGACACTGTATCAACAGCACGAACAGTTCTCTGCAAACGTTTAGCAACTTCAATTAATAAAGTATCACCAGCAGCATGACCCAAATTATCATTCACCGCCTTAAAACCATCTAAGTCTAAAAAACATACCGCTATAGACTGTTTATTACGCTTAGCCTGATATATCGCTTGTTGCAAGCGATCGACTAGTAGTCTCCTATTCGGCAGATTGGTTAACAAGTCATAATTAGCAGCTTGTTCCAAAGTTTGTTGGCGCTGAACCAACTGCGACATACTGGAAAAGACACCGACATAATTAGTGATGACACCCTCTTCTGACTTAATGGCTGAATAAGTCAACCACGCGGGTTCCTGACGACCTTGGCCTGTTTCAGGCCAGACTTCACCAACCCAATGGCCTACCTCATTCATACCTTCGTTAATTTCTTCCTTGAGCGGGTATTCATTTAAAACGGGTTTAAGAACATTGATATGCTTGCCTAACACCTGCTCTTCAGTTAATTCACACATGGCTGAAAAAGCAGGATTATAATCAATCACAATATGTTTTTCATCGGTGATAAACATTGCTTCTAAGGAATCTTCAATCACCTTACTGGTTAACCTTAGTTTTGCTTGTGCTTTTTCTCGTGCGGCAATTTCCTTCATTAAAGAAAGCGTTCTTGTGGACAGGCTGTCATACATATTAAGAATAGTTTCGATCAAGACCTGAATCGCACCATTCATTTGCTCAGTCGCAGTCATTTTTGCTTGATCCAACGTCTCTCCAGCCTGGACGGCCAGCACGGCTTTTGACATTCGTTTATCTGAATCCAGAATATGAAATGCTAACCAATGGGTAAGAAAAGATAAAATATCTTCCAGCACCTTTTCTAAATCGTCACCACCACTTTCTTTAATCTCGAGTACTTGATTTAAAAAAGAGGCATGGGTATTTTCATGGCCTTCAACCCAATCATCACCATTTAAATACTGATGCCAGATTTTTTCTTCTGTTTCAAAGTGATATTGTGCATACTCTTTTAGATCGCCAAATATCTTAGTCAGCGTAGTACGATCTGATTTAAACGCGATATGTCTTGCTAATACATTAATCAAAGTCACCAATTGCTGGTGTTGTTGATCAATAATGTCGATCCCTGTTGCAAAGTTGTCATTCCATGGGAAAATTTCAGCTGTTTCAATCATATGGCCTCAAAAATCTCAAAATTAAATGGAGTTTCAACCTTACATTATATAGGTAAAAAGACCATTGAAGCTGCTTTAATTACAACCGTTTTGATAATACGGCCTGATTTATGAGCAATAATTTCTGCTAAATTATCTTGTGTGGCGATTAATCGACCAATCAGCCGTTGGTAACTTAGATTTCTCTGTTCATTTTCTAGGCTATCACTTAATAACAGTAGATCACCTTGAATATTACGCTTTTCAGCTAACATCCATGCAGCAATTTCTATATTACGGGCACTGTTATACAATTTTTGTTGATCGATACTGGTTAAATAGAAAAACTCGGTGTGATTATCGTAGGATGACATGATCATTTTGCGCAGACCAAAAATGAAGGGTAAAACACGATCTGAACCTTGATACGTTTCATCTAAGGCAATTCGCACAATGTCATTCGCTTTCATTGTTTGCCAATGAGAAAAGTCCACATGGGAGGGTTGTGAAAAGAACAGATCAACACTTTGTTCAATTGTCCGTAACTCTTTATCGTGACGACCAGTAGGGTTACGTCCGTATAATTTAACCATTAATGTTTTCAGATCACGAATGACGGCACGTTGGTGATGTTCAACTACCTCATTCATATCACTTTTTGCTAAACGTGACACCCCTGCCTTATTCGGATCATCTGCCACTGTTTTTTGCGTTGTCTGCAGGCCTCCACATGCTGAAATTAACAAACAAAAACACGCAATTACAAGCTTATACGATCTCATCAACAATACTTTGTGTCGGACTGTTTTGTAGCTCAGCTATCTGCAAATATTGCTGTACACCTTGAGGTAAAGGCGGTGCTGACGAGGCTGTTTTTTGTGTCGATGACGACAGCTCATCGCTGGTCGAAAAAAATCGCACAAAGCGCGCTTGTTGACCCTCATTAACGTTGATTTCTACTTGCTGAGCTTGTGGCGCGGCTTTTACTTGCGATGCAGCAGCATCGTCAAGTTTAAAACTGGCTGTGGCATCAATGGTAACCGGCTTACGCGTTTGCTCCTGAAGCTCTAATGGCTTGGGAGCAAAAGCAGTTGCAAGGTGGGCACCGTTAATCTGCATGGCTTAGCTTATTTATTGCCACTATGTGTCGGTTTACGACGAGGTGGATGTGAATGCCTTGGTTTTTGCCCCGCACCCTGTTTTTTACCTGGTAGCGGTGGTCTTTTTTCAGGACGTTTGGCTGGCAAAGGTTTTTCTAAAACCTCATCAGATGTCGTTGCCACTGGCAATTTATGTTTAATATATTGCTCTATATCAGGCAGTGAAAAAGCATAATCTTCACAGGCAAAACTAATCGCTACACCACTAGCACCGGCACGTGCAGTACGACCGATACGATGTACATAATCTTCAACATCTTGTGGTAAATCATAATTAAATACATGACTCACTTCAGGAATATGTAAACCACGTGCAGCTACATCAGTGGCCACTAAAAAGGGAAATTCGCCATCTTGGAAATGTTTGAGCAAACTTTCACGTTTCTTTTGTGGCACATCGCCTGACAATAAGGCTGCCTTATGACCATTACTTTCTAAAAATCCCCAAACACGATCAGCAGCACGTTTTGTATTGACAAAGACAATACCCCGAGGTGGCTGAATACGTTTAATCAGAGCCAATAACAAAGGAATTTTTTCTTCATTGGCAGGGTAATAGACCGTTTCTTCTATTCGATCGCTGGATACTTTACCTGCTGCAACTTCAACCTTTTCAGGGTTATTCATATGTTCATAAGCAAGTTCAGCCACTTTGAAACTTAAGGTGGCTGAAAATAACATGCCCAAACGTTCTGATGGTGCAGGCACGCGACGTAAAAAATAACGCACATCTTTGATAAAACCGAGATCAAACATACGATCCGCTTCATCTAATACCACTGCTTGCACGGATTTAAGGTTAAAAACCCGCTGCTTGTGATAATCAAGTAAGCGACCAGGTGTGCCGATTAAGATATCAACACCGTCGGTGATGGCTGTTTTTTGCTTATCATAATCTTTACCGCCATAAGCGACAACTATGCGCAAATTCGCATCCTTATTTAACAGGATGGCATCTTTTGCAATTTGATTTGCGAGCTCTCGAGTAGGGGCCAAAATGAAAGCACGAGGTTGTTTACCATCCCAGTTTTTTGGTGCTTCTTCCATTAATAATCGTTGAAATGTGGCCAGTAAAAAGGCAATCGTTTTACCCGTTCCCGTTTGCGCCTGCCCCGCTACATCTTGCCCTGCTAGTAACAGTGGTAGTGATTGTGCTTGAATTGGCGTACAAAACTCAAAGCCCGCACTGCGTAGACCATTTTGCAGGGTTTCATGTAAAGGTAATGACGAAAAAGCTTGCTCAGTTAGATGTGCACTCATAGAAATACTTGCATTACCTTTGATGATGATAAAAAATGTTACTTAATATTGGAATGTGAGTATAGCGTTCCAGTAGCTTATATACCACTGGAGAAAGAAACATGAGCGAAAATGTCACCCAAGTGACTGATGGCGACTTTGAAAGCCAAGTATTGCAGTCTGACCTACCTGTATTAGTAGATTACTGGGCTGAATGGTGTGGACCGTGCAAAATGATTGCTCCAATTTTGGA
>ENA-ORXI01001035-ORXI01001035.1-sediment-metagenome-genome-assembly--contig:-NODE-1035-length-22452-cov-10.436469_pt1 | contig 22452 bp, 25 predicted proteins | sample MGYA00237861_ERZ511468 | MGnify/ENA primary metagenome ERZ511468 (study PRJEB26299, sample SAMN06266213) | sediment metagenome | isolation source: Hudson Canyon methane seep mesocosm | place...
CATTATTCGGAGAACAGCAGCATGACCGTTAAAGTTTCCATTATTGCTAATGATATCGACCCTCAATTAACTCAAATCAATGATAATGAGTTTTTACTGCAAATAGACAATGAGGACATTAATCTGTCATTAACCTTGAATGCATTCCAAATTCAAATGCTTGGCCTGAAGTGTGTGCATTATATTCCTGATATTGAACCTCGCTTTGCAGTGGCTTCAGAGGAAGAGGTCTATCGAATCTCTGCAAAAATACTTATCCAATTAGAAGATAGGGAAATTCAAACTCTTTTGCGTGAAACTCAATCAAAAGAAATACAACAATTTCTTTGGTATATGAAGGATAACGAAGAATTAGTTAATAAATTTCTAAACAATATGTCGCAACGTGCTCAAGAAATGATGATTACTGACATCGATGATTTTTATCAAACGCTCCATCCAAATTCTGCTCCTCTTAAACATACAGAAACAGCCAGAAAAGCAACCGAAAAACTGGTTAATCTAATGCATCATTATCAGCAAACCGGTGAGTTTATAGCATTTTAGTGCCTACAAATCATGCCTTATTTCCTATTGATGATATAATATGCGGTCGTTAGATACTAAGTTATTGAATGAATAACTTAAGTCGTTGATTGTTGAAAGGGGAAGTATAGATGGAAGCATCTAACTTAATGAGTGAAGGTATAAACTTAATGCTTTTCGGCATGGGGTTTGTATTTGTATTTTTGACATTATTAGTTTTTGTCACATCACTAATGTCATGGGTTATTACCAAAATCGAAAAAAATATTGGTGTTATTCCTGATGAAGGCGTAGCTGCTCCTACTACCTTTATTCCACAACATGGACCACTTGCTGAACCATCAGCAAGCGATGATAAAACATTAATCTCAGTATTAACTGCGGCTGTACATAAATATCGCTCTCGTAAGTAATTAGCGATTCGTACTCTCCACATATCATTAAATATCTGAAAGGCCATTTATGACCAATTCTAAACAAGCACTCGGTATCACAGACGTCGTATTACGTGATGCACATCAATCATTATTCGCAACTCGTTTGCGTCTTGATGACATGCTTCCCATTGCAGCAAAACTAGACCAAATTGGTTACTGGTCAGTTGAAACATGGGGCGGAGCCACATTTGATTCATGTATTCGTTATTTAGGTGAAGATCCTTGGCATCGTATTCGTAGTTTAAAAGAAGCGATGCCTAATACTCGCCAACAAATGTTACTTCGTGGTCAAAACTTATTAGGTTACCGTCATTACGCAGATGATGTAGTGCGTAAATTTGTTGAACGTGCTGCTATTAACGGTGTCGATGTATTCCGTGTATTTGATGCGATGAATGACCCTCGTAACCTTGAAACGGCAATTAAAGCTGTTCAAGAAAATGACCGTCATGCACAAGGTACTATTTCATACACACTAAGTCCTGTCCATGATCTCAATACATGGGTTGATTTAGCTAAACGTATTGAAGATATGGGCGCTCATTCTTTATGTATTAAAGATATGGCAGGCTTGCTTAAACCTTATACTGGTTTTGAACTTGTTTCAGCATTGAAACAAGCTATTGATATCCCGATTCAAGTTCATTCACATGCAACAACTGGTTTATCTACATCAACACTTCTAAAATGTGTTGAAGCTGGTGCTGATACGGTTGATACTGCTATTTCAACGATGTCGATGACATATGGTCATTCAGCAACCGAAAGCGTTGTCTCAATCTTTGAAGGTACCGAACGCGACACGGGGTTAAATACAGAACTTTTAGCTGAAGTAGCTGATTATTTCCGTGAAGTTCGCAAAAAATATGCACCTTGGGAAGGTTCTTTAAAAGGTGTTGATGCTCGAATCCTTGATGCACAAGTTCCTGGTGGCATGTTAACCAATATGGAAAGCCAGCTTCGTGAACAAGGTGCAAGTGATCGTTTTGCTGAAGTATTGGCTGAAATTCCACGAGTTCGTGAAGACTTAGGCTATATTCCACTTGTTACTCCTACATCACAAATTGTTGGTACTCAATCTGTATTAAATGTTTTAACTGGCGAACGATACAAAAACATTGCAAAAGAAACAGAAGGTGTTCTAAAAGGTGAGTATGGTGTTGCCCCTGCCCCGTTTAATCAAGAATTACAGCAACGTGTACTTGATGGTGCAGAAGCTATTACTTGTCGTCCTGCTGACCTAATCGAACCAGAAATGGAAAGACTAACAGCTGAGCTACAAGAAATTGCTGCAGCAGATAATATTCAGCTTGAAGAAGGCGAACGTGAAATTGATGATGTATTAACCTATGCATTATTTACGCAAGTCGGTCTCAAGTTCTTAGAAAACCGTAATAATCCAGATTCATTTGAACCAGTTCCTACATTGGAAGCTGCTGAAGCAGCAACTCGAGCACCAAGCGATGAAGAGGTTTATACCATTGCAGTTAATGGTCAGAGTTATGTGGTTCAAGTTAATGAAGGTGGTGATATTAGTAATATCACAACATCCGCTCCTGTTAGTTCTGCCCCTGCCCCCGCCACAACACCTGCATCAGGTGAACCTGTTACAGCACCATTAGCAGGTAGTATTTGGAAGGTTGAAGTCTCAGCTGGTCAACAAGTACAAGAAGGTGATGTTCTCGTCATCCTTGAAGCAATGAAGATGGAAACACAAATTGTTGCTGAACAAGCAGGCACCATTTCATCTGTTTCAGTTCAACCTGGAGATGCCGTTAAAGTCGGTGATCTTCTTGTCTCAATTGCATAAAGAGTCTTAAATATGGATCAAATACTACACCTCTGGCATAACACTGGCCTTTATCAAATGACCGCTGGACAGGGTTTTATGATTATGATCGGCATGTTATTACTCTATCTTGCCATTAATAAAAACTTTGAACCATTACTACTCGTACCGATTGGTTTTGGTGGTGTGTTAGCTAATATTCCTGGTGCTGGCTTAGCTGAAGCTGGTGGTGTTTTACATATGTTTTACACTGTCGGTATCGAAAGTGGTGCATTCCCATTGATTATATTTATGGGTGTGGGTGCCATGACTGACTTTGGCCCCCTACTCGCTAATCCGAAAACATTATTTCTCGGAGCCGCAGCACAATTTGGTATTTTTGCGACCTTAATGGGTGCAATCCTTTTATCAAACTTTGGCATTATGGATTTTAGCCTTGCAGATGCAGCAGCAATCGGAATTATCGGGGGTGCTGATGGCCCTACATCCATCTATGTTGCCAGTAAATTAGCACCTGACCTTCTTGGTGCTATTGCCGTAGCATCATATTCTTACATGGCGCTTGTACCTCTAATCCAACCGCCTATTATGCGTGCATTAACGACAGAGTCAGAACGCAAAATTAAAATGACTCAGCAACGTGAAGTTTCACACCGTGAGAAAATAATTTTCCCACTATTATTATTGCTCTTAGTTGCCTTCTTGCTACCTGATGCAGCACCTTTATTAGGTATGTTCTGTTTCGGTAACTTAATGAAAGAGTGTGCTGTTGTTGATCGTCTTAGTAATACGACACAAAACTCATTAATCAATACAGTAACAATCTTCTTAGGTTTAGCTGTTGGTTCCAAACTAAGTGCTGATAAGTTTTTAGACATCACAACATTGGGTATCGTAATCCTTGGTTTATGTGCGTTTTCTATTGGTACGGCTTCAGGTGTCATTATGGCTAAACTGATGAATAAGTTTGGTGGTGGTGGTATTAATCCATTAATTGGTTCTGCAGGTGTGTCAGCTGTACCAATGGCAGCACGTGTATCAAACAAACTTGGTTTAGAATCTGATCCTCATAACTTCTTGCTTATGCATGCTATGGGACCAAATGTTGCGGGTGTAATTGGTTCTGCAGTTGCAGCCGGTATTATGATTAATTATGTTGCAGGTGGATAATTAAGCTATCACAAATGCTAGAAGGTATTAGCTACCTTCTAGCATTTGTAACTATTTTTCAATCCATGCCTCAGAGGCTCGGTCTCCAAAGCCTTCAATCTCACATGAATATGAAGTAAACGGTGACCAAGGGATAGCGGATGCATGCCACTTGCCTAATACACCTTCATCCACAGGTGCAATAATTTTCACATTATTCTCATCAGCAAGCTGTATAAATTTTTGTTTTATTGTTCCCTTTTCAACTAGTTGGCAAAACATCTCTACATTATTTTTATCCCATAAATAAAACATCAGATAAATAATTGCACAAACAACCAGTATTTCAATGGCTTTTACCAACATCTTCATTTTAAAGCATCATCCTTTTATAATAAATTGAAAGTAGCCTCACATCTTAGCTCTTAACAACTAAAACCCCTCTGTTCTACTCTTCTTTTTTAGCAAATTCACATGCCCCGAAAATTAGTTATGATTGTGGTCACGATAGTAAAACTGCTAACTATTGTAAGTCTACATGAATAAATTATCATGAACCATTGCGATATATCCCTTCGCATTCAGCTTGATATTTTTTTTTGGGAGACGATATCATCAAGCCCCTTATTTTTTCAAACAATTCCTGTTGGCCAGTTTACTGTACCCGATATAAATGTTTGGGTTAACCTTGGATCAATCACCATAAAATAAAGAGACAAATATCTAGGTGTAGTGGCTAATAATACTGTTATTACAACACGATAGTTAAATATAAAACACGGGAGTTGATTGGTGCTTGTGGAGGACTACAGTGGCTCAGAAAGTTTGGAGTAGTGGCACCATCTTGGTGATGGTTACCCCTCAAAGTGTTACAGATGATTCACCGTGGTGAACTCAAGTTGGAAGTGCAATAGTCTTGGTTTTAAAAATCTACAATAGAACTAAGAGTGTTAGGCATCTTACACACTATCAGATGCTTAAACGCTCTCAATCCAAGCATCAAATACGGCACTGCCAAAACCTCTCACTTCACAACTGTGGTTGGTAAACGGTGACCATGTCACAGCGGATGAATTCCATTTACCTAATATTCCATCGTCAGTAGGTTCAATAATTTTCACAGACTGTAGTGCTGCATGTTGTAGAAACTCCTGCTTGGTTGTTCCTTTCTCAATCTGATTACAAAATCGGTCAACCTTATTGATATCCCATAAGTAAAACATTGGATAAACAAGCGCTGCAATAACAAACATTTGAATAGCATCGACTAATAATTTCATTTCGACGTCCTCATCGTTAATAGATGGTGAAATTCTATATTATCTTTCAATAATAAATTGCGAATAAGATCACACCATTATTAGCTTTTAACGTCAATATGAGAGCTGCCTCACACTTTAATGTTTTTCGTAAGCTTTTGATTATTTTAATAAATCTGATAAGCCTGCAAAAGGATTATGACTCGACTTTTCTGTGGCGTTACCACTGTCACTATTACCGTAACGAACTTGCTCAATATAACGTGAATGTTCATTATCATGACAGTAAACACATAACAGCTCCCAATTACTTCCATCCGATGGATTATTGTCATGATTATGATCACGATGGTGAACTGTTAACTCTTGTAAATTTACTTGAGTAAATTCTCGTGAACACCGACCACATACCCATGGATACATTTTTAATGAGCGTTCTCGATATGTTCCTTCACGTTCAGTTTGGTATTTTTTTGCTTGAGCGACGATATCATCAAGCCTTTTGTTCTTATCTGAACTCATGTGTTAAAACCCTTAATCTCTAGTAATAATATCAATCACTTGCTTAAAGCGTTAAAATACCACGACTCATAACCTACAGGCTATTAAAATCATGTCCGATCCCATCACAGTTAAATTACAATCATCTCCTACCGAACTCTATAAAATCCTTAAATTTGAAGGACTCGTTGCGAGTGGTGGAGAGGCTAAACAGGTGATCAGCGATAGTTTAGTTGTTGTTAATGGAGAAGTAGAAACTAGAAAACGTAAAAAAATAGTAGCTGGCGATACAATACAATTTAACGGCGATACTTTAGAAATCACTGAGTAAGATTCACTAAGCCCGCTTCGTCGTTGCATCTCTTTGCAAGGGAATACCATGACTGTATAGACGCGCCTAGAATTGGAATTGCTCAAGTACTCTGAAATATGCATATTCATCTATCATGGGTATAATACTCCATTCAATCATATCCAATTTAGGAAGTAATCATGGCTAAAGCAACAGCACGACACATTTTGGTAGACAGCGAAGAAATCTGTTTAGAACTTAAAAAAGAAATTGAACAAGGTACTGATTTTGCTGAAGTGGCAAAACAAAACTCTTCTTGCCCTTCTGGCGCATCTGGCGGTGATTTAGGTGAGTTTGGCCCTGGTATGATGGTTCCAGAATTCGATAAAGTTGTTTTCTCTGCACCTGTTAACACTGTTCAAGGTCCAGTAAAAACACAATTTGGTTATCACCTATTAGAAGTTACTAGCCGCGAAGATTAAGCTAGAGTTCATTCTAAATAGACAAAAAGCCTTACTTATTTAGTAAGGCTTTTTTGTATCTATTGTCCCGTCCTAAAATAAGTTGACACATTTAGGACTAATTAAATGGCAACTACTAATAACAATAGAATTAAGCGAACTCAGCGAGATTATAATTTAGGCTTTAAATTGGCTGTTTGTCCCGTCCTATAATAAGTTATCACTTTCGTCATTCCCACGAAAGTGGGAATCCACGGGCAGTGGAAGTAGCCACTATCGTATGGATCCCCGATAAAAGATCTCGGGGATGACGGACTTGGAAAGCTGAAGACTCCTTGATTGCAGCTTATACAATCCGGTAATTAGGCAAGTGTTCCAGTAGTTTTTTACCATATGCCTTTGTTAATAACCGCCGGTCTAAAATCGTAATTCTTCCTGAGTCCGTTTCTTTACGTAATAATCGTCCGCATGCCTGAATCAATCGCACACTGACAGCTGGTAACGATAAAGCAATAAAAGGTTGTCCGCCTGACCGTAGGATCCACTCTTGTTTAGCTTGTTCAATTGGCCTTGTGAATACCGGAAATGGCAGTTTTGTTATCACCACATGACTGCATAAACTTCCCGGTAGGTCGACGCCTTCTGCAAACCTATCCATGCCAAATATGATACTGCCCTTGCCCGCTTCAATCCTTTTAATATGTTCTACAATCATATTTTTAGGTGATAACTGTTCGCCTTGCACCAATACCAATATTTCAAGATCACGGGGTAATTGTTGGTAAACAAAATCCATCACCACTTTAGACGTAAAAAGTACCAATGTTGCTTCAGTTTTATCAATAACGGTGGCCAGCTGAGATACCACTTCTTTTTGCCAGTCACCAAAATGTTCATTGGGTAATGCTTTCATCTCTGGCAGTGATAATGTCGCTTGCAGCTGATAATTAAACGGTGATTTAACCGCTAAAAAATGAGTTTCACTAAAGCGGCTCAAGCCACAGTCTTTTCTAAATCGTTGAAATAAGCCCATGCCACGCAGAGTTGCAGAGGTTAAGACCACACCATAAGCTCTATTCCACAAACTTTTCTCAAGAAAATAAGCCGATGTCATTGGGCCAGCATTAATGACAAGCGTTGTTGATTTAGAAAACTTTTCATACGATAACCAACGTACATTTGGAGGGAAATCAGGCTTATCTTCATCTAGAAACAAGGCCATAAAATCAATTAAATAACCAAATATATTTTGTACTGTCCCAATTTGTGGCAATAGTGCTTCGGCTACTTTATTAGGAACTTGTTGCGTCTCAATACCATCCTTTATCCAGCGAGAAAAAACGGCATAGTGTTTATAGATAATATTAGCTCGCTGCAACAATCCATGACAGGGTGTTATCAATGCTTTAACCAGTGGGCTTTGCCAATAAATACGTGGTTCACTGACTTTTCCTGCAATCACATCTTTAACCAAATCATCACTTTGTAGTAATGTTTCCATTTGCTGTAGCAAAGTAATAACTGCCGGCAAGTCTCGTCTTAACTCCATCAACATAAAACCAAAATCATGTTGGCGATAAACCAAAGCCTTAGTTAACTTCTTTAATACACTGTCAGCTGTTTCAGTCGTTTGATACAGTTGGGAAAAGTTCAGCGCTTTAGCTGCGTGATCCAGTGCCTTCTGAGGTAAATTATGTGCTTCATCAAATACAAATAACACTTCTTCAGGATTAGGTAATACAAGACCTCCGCCCAGATCAGCATCACTCAAAACCAAATCATGATTTGCCACAATGATTTGTGCTGTCGCCATTTCTTTGCGAACTATATAGTAGGGACAACGGAGAAATTTAGAACAACTTTTTCCAGCACAGCCTTCAGAGTCTGTTGATATATCATGCCAAAGTGCTGGTTCAATCGAGTCATTTCGACTATCTCTATCCCCATCCCACTGACCTTTATCCCATTGTATAAAAAGGTCTTTTGCACGACTCTGACGTTTTGCCTTTTGGTATTTACCATCAACATCGAATGATAGATCTTGCTGATTATCTTCAACGACACTAGTCAACTTACTAGGGCAAAGATAACGTCTTCGTCCCTTAGCTTGAATAAACTTAATTTCTTTCCCTGTCGCTTTAGCAAATTCAGGTAAATCTTTTTGTAATAACTGCTGCTGCAAGTTTACTGTCGCAGTACTAATGACCAACATCTTCTTCTGCTCAAGTGCAGTATCAATAGCTCCAGCCAGATAAGCTAATGTTTTTCCTACACCTGTTGGTGCCTCGACAACGGCCATTCGTTGATGTTCAACGAGCTGCAATCGATCAGCAATGAATTGACTCATCTCTAATTGCTGAGGACGCACCTTAAAATCAGGCATTGAAGCTTCAATATCGTTGAAGATAGCTTGAACCAAAATAAAGTCACTTTTCAAGAATGGCAAAGGGGACTATTTTGCTAATCATTTGATAAATCTTCAATCTATTTATAACTTTATCCCCATAGTATCCACATCATAATTGCGGTATATTTAAGTTATGGCCTCAATATCAACGTCTACAAACATCACCACCTTATGCCTTAATCCGGCGTTAGATGTGACTTATCATGTGTCAAAGTTAATCTCAGATCAAAAGTCACGATCAGATAGTGCCCGCCATGATCCAGGTGGTAACGGGATAAATATTGGTCGAGCATTAAAAAGAATGCAGGTTGATGCTCATACATTTTGTATTGTTGCGGGTGATGTTGGACAGTTACTACAACGTTTATTAGAACAACAGCTTGATAATGTCTATTATGAACATGTTGATGGTGAAACCCGTATCAACAGCACTATTCTTGAAATTGATACCCAAAAACAATATCAAGTCACTGATGCTGGCACAGAGATCCCTCAGGAACAATTAAACCGTGTTATTGATGATTTTGTAAATCTCAGTGGTCAAGGGTTTGGCATAGTGACAGGTTCTTGCCAACCCAATGTTCCTTGTGGCTTATATGCTAGTCTGGTTGAAGAAATCAATGCCAATGGTGGCAAAGCGGTGGTTGATACTCATGGTGAAGCACTACGCTTAGCTATTGAGGCTAGTCCTTTCTTAATCAAACCTAACCGTTATGAATTAGAAGCCATTATTGGTCATGACTTGCCGACGATTACCGAAGTAGCAAAAGAAGCACGTAAAATACAGCAACAAGGTGTTAACCATGTGTGTATTTCATTAGGTGATGAAGGTGCTGTTTTGGTTAGTCCTGATAACAGTTATTATGCCAAGGCTCTCAATGTACCCGTCAATACCACCGTTGGTGCCGGTGACTCAATGGTTGCAGGTTTAGTTGCAGGATTTAGTTTTAATAAAGAGGCTTCACAGGCTCTACGCTATGGGATTTCATGTGGCGCAGGTACTGTCATGCACCCAGGTACTGAGCTATTTTCAGGCGATGAATTGGCTGATTTTAGACAACAAGTCATTGTTCAAAATCTTGATATTTAATCTATTTAAATATCGGTGTCACCAAAAATAACAGTACAATTTCTTCCTTTTTCTTTTGCCTGATAAAGTGCCTCATCAGCCTGTTGTAAAATAGTTTCGATATTGGTAGAGCTAACTGGTGAATATGTAACTAAACCGATACTTACAGTAAATTTTATGGGAGTATCATTGTATAGAACCGTGCATTCCCTAATCGCATTATGTAACTGTTTACAAATCTCATATGCACCACTTTGCGTTGTATTTGGCAACATAATTGAAAATTCTTCACCACCGATACGACCCAGTAAATCACTTTTCCGAAAATTAGTTCGAATAAGTTCTGCAAATGCTTTTAAAACTTCATCACCTGCAGGATGACCGTATTTATCATTAATAGATTTAAATTTATCTAAATCTATTCCCAACACTGAAAAAGTCATTTTTTCACGTTTTGATAACGAGATATAATTCTCGGCATCATGAAAAAATGCTCGCCGGTTCAAAAGTCCAGTTAAAAAATCATAGGTCGCTAAAAGTCTCATTTCTTGTTCAAGGCGATGAATCTTAAAAAGTAGTCCCATCGTTGGCCATGAGCAAAGTGGCGCGACCAGTAATGGAATTACAGAAGATAAAACAAGTGTAACTGTCATATTAATATCTGGTTTTACTAGATAAATCACTGCGAAAGTAATGGCTAATGAAATAAAAACAGACAGGAGTGTGATAATAATTACAGTGTTTAATCGACCTAATTTATGAATTAATTTTCTCACTATCATCCCTTATAGACTGAAAGAATAAGATATTTTCCAGCTGAAAAACAGAAAATAATCTAACCCCATAATACGCTTGAACAGAATATTTTTTAAAATTTATTTTCCATATAAGTAAAGAAAAGTATCATTCAGATTCGTAAAATATTTTCAACCAACATTTGTACACTACGTTGCTGTCTAAACTCATTCACCGCCAAACGATAACAAAGTAAGACTTTCTCTCCCTGCTGTAACCAATCTGGCTGCTGCTGACTAAAGGCCATTGCCGTCACATGTTCACCTTTGCCACTATCAACGGTTAAACGTAAATGATCCTGTTGTTGACCAACAGTTCTCACCGCTACAACTGTAAAGATGCCATGGAAGTTCGGTTCAGGAAAACCTTGCCCCCATGGGGCTGCTGTAGGGAGTAATTGAGCTAATTCTAAAGATATTTCATCAGCATTTAACTCACCATCCGATACTAACTCTTGCTGTAATACTGCTGGTTCAATTATTTGCTCTAATACGGCTAAAAAATGTTGTTCAAATAAGGGGAGGTCTTCTTCAGCGAGTGTTAAACCCGCAGCCATAGCATGACCACCAAATCGTGTCAGTCGCCCTGCTGGCATTTTATTCGCAATGAGTGCTAATACATCTCGTATATGAACCCCGGGAATCGAGCGCGCAGAACCTTTAACTTCACCTTGATTGCCAGGTGCAAAAGCAATCACTGGTCGATGTCGCCGTTCTTTAATTCGCGATGCTAATAAACCAATAACACCTTGGTGCCATTTTGAGTCATACAAACAATATCCCAAAGGCTGATTATCTTCATCAAAGGACATATTGTCTAACATTAGCAAGGCTTGCTGCTGCATATCATGTTCAACTTCACGCCGCTGCTTGTTTATATCATCTAGCATATTGGCAGCATCTACAGCTTCTTTAACATCATCAGTCAGTAGGGTTTCAATGCCCATACTCATGTCTTCTAATCGACCTGCGGCATTCAACCTTGGTGCGATAGAAAAGCCCATATCAGGTGCTGATAATGACCTTAGATCTCTACCAGATACTTGAATAAGAGCATTGATCCCGGCACAAGCACGCCCAGCTCTAATTCGAGCAAGACCTAAATTTACTAATGTTCGGTTTAACTTATCCAAAGGTACAACATCAGCGACGGTGCCTAAGGCAACGAGATCTAATAATGAATTTAACTTTGGTACTTCAATCTGCTGTGTTTCAAACCAGCCTTGTGAGCGGAGTTGTTGACGTAATCCTAACAATAAGTAAAAACACACGCCCACACCAGCCATATTCTTACTTGGGAACTTATCACCATGTTGATTTGGATTGATAATAGCTTCCGCTTTTGGTAATTCATCACCTGGTAGATGGTGATCAGTAACTAATACTTTTATTCCACGTTTATGTGCAGCTTCAACACCGGCGTTGCTAGCAATGCCATTATCAACCGTTAATAATAAATCTGGTTGTTCTGTTTCAGGAATTTCAGCTAATAATTCTGGAGTAAGCCCATATCCATGTACAAAACGATTAGGCACGATGTAATCAAGGTGTTTAGCTCCCATAGACTGCAAGCCACGTATCGCCACTGCACAACTTGTTGCTCCATCAGTATCAAAGTCTGCCACGATCATAATTCGCCACTCTTCTTTAAGAGCTTGAACAAGCAATTGAACTGCGGAACCCATCCCAAGCATCGAATCTGGTTTAGGTAAATCGGCCAAGTCATAACTTAAATCTGCTTCAGCTTTAATACCTCGTGCAGCTAAGATACGGCGCAAACTATCTAGCCAACTGACTGGTAAATTTTCCCAGCCAGAACTGTCTCGTTGTACTATTTTTTTAGTCATGATTTCCAGAATTTCCAGCAATCTAGCGGAGTTAGTTGATAGCAACCATGATTAGGGATCTGTAGTTCTATCTTTGCAATCTTAGCTTGTCGACAATATTGCCAAAGCGGCCGTAATACAGCATCATCAAATGCCTGCATTTGCTTTAACCAATCGTCATCAATATTAATTTCATCGGCTAACCACAGATATCTACCTGCTGATAATGTTTCTGTGGAGAAGTCTGAATCAGACTGTAATGGTATTTCAGATTTAGCTGCCAGCTGCTTTAATAATGTTGACTCACCCTGTATTTTTTTCCATGGAGACTCTTTGAACTCAAACTCCCCCGCCCCCCAAAACCACACGCTATTAATCGGTAGTTTATTATTCTCGATGCGACGCTGATTAACCTCCGAGGCATACATCGCCATCTGAACCTCGCTCCATAAGCGAATCCAGTCTTGTCGCTCCCTACCCTTTGGCAAATAGGACTCAACGCCTTTACCAGATACTTCGGGTAATGCCGAAAAAGTCACCTCTGGCATATTATTTAACTGTAGCAACCAACCGTCAGTAGAAGATTGACTCAAAATGCCGTCAAAATCAGTAAATAATGGCTGAATTTCAGCAATTAGTGCTGAACTTTCATCATTTGTTAAATCCATCATGTCAGAAAAAAGTAATAAACGATCTCGATCTGCATGTAAATAGCATGGATCTGCACGTAAATAGCTATCACCTTCAAACTCCAAACTAACAATAGGCAAGTCTGAACCTGTAATAGGATTGGCACTGAAATGATTGAATAATAATCGGGATAAGCCGCTTGAGTCTTGCCTGAACTTTGACTTAGAAATTATTTTAGTCAAATAAGTCGGGATGATACTCGAATTTATTTTCTGCTCTAAAATAGCTGCCAAGCCAGGTAAAATTATGGTTAGTTCTGTTTTAGCCATTTAATACTTGGCGAATAAAAGGTATCGTTAGCCGACGTTTTTCAACCATCGAGGCCTTATCTAATTCTTGTAGCAATACCATAAGCACCTGCATATCACGACTATGATGTCTTAAAACATAACTTGCCACTTCTTCAGGCAAATCTAAACCTCTAGATTGCGCTTGAAGAATAAGAGCCTGCTGTTTCTGACTATCATCTAATGATTCTAATTGATAAATCAAAGCTGTTGCCATTCGAGATCTTAAATCAGGCAATGTTAGCTCTATCGCAGCGGGATTATGAGTCGCTGCAACTAATAATTTACAGCCAGATCCTTGTAGTCGATTAAAGCAATGAAACAATGCTTCTTGCCAGTCTCTATGATTGGCAATAGCTTCTAAGTTATCAATGCATAATAAATCTAAGTGTTCGACAGATTGTAAAACTTCAGGAGATGCGGATTGAACTAAATCTGCTAATGGCAAGTAAAGTGTATTTTTAGATGCTTTTTCAGTAGTTGCCAGCAATAAATGAGACTTACCTGAAGCATGATCACCCCATAGATACACAAAGGACAGCGTATCAACCTGACAAAGCTCGATTAATGCTTTTTCTAGCTCTGGCTGAGCGAAATAAAAATTATCAAAACGATAAACTTCTTTCAAATTCAATTGCAAGGGTAATTGTGTGGCTAATGACTGCATAAATTTCTGTTATGTATAAAGCTGACTATCAAGGTAGCGTTGGTGAGTATGACGTAATAACACCATAATGACGGCTGCAACAGGTAAAGCTAATAAGACGCCTGCAAAGCCAAATAGTTGTCCACCTGCTAATACTGCAAAAATAACGGCTACTGGGTGTAAACCAATTCGCTCGCCGACAAAGCGAGGGGTCAGCACAACCGCTTCAACAACTTGGGCAACACCAAATACTAATACCACCATTAAGACTGGCAACCATTCATGAAACTGTAAAAATGCCGCCAAACCGGCTAAGCCAATACCCACAATTAAACCTAAATAAGGTACAAAACTGACAATACCAGCAGCAACACCGATTAATAATGATAGCTCTAAACCGATCATGGCTAGGCCAACGGTATAAATGCTTGCCAACGCCAACATCACCATTAGCTGGCCACGAATAAAAGCAGCTAGCATGTCATCACACTCTAATGAAAGCTTAATAATTTCTTTCGCCTGACTACGTGGTAATAATTCTCTAAATCTAGCCACGAGAAGATCCCAATCACGCAATAAATAAAATGTCACCACAGGAACGAGAACTAAGTTCATTAACCATTGCAGGATTGCCATTCCAGACCGTGTCATATAACTAAACACACCGCCTGCAACCTGTCCAACTTCAGTCCAATAACTGGTCAACGCTTGTTTAATGGTACTCATGTCTAATAAATCTGCAGGCAATCCCATAGAAGCAAGCCAAGGTACGAGGTTTGTCTGAAGTAATGTTAAATATTCAGGTAAACGCTTAAATAACGCCCCCACTTGAGATGTTAATAAAGGAAGCAATACTAATAAAAGTAATAAACCAACAAGCATTAAAACGGCAAATACTATTGATACTGAAACTGTTCTAGATAATTTTTTAGCTTCTAACTTATCAACAATAGGATCGGCAAGGTAAGCAAGTAATGCTGAAACAAAAAATGGCATTAGCACGGGCGATAGTAAATAGAACAGCCAACCAAAAACAACAGATGAAATAATTATGAACAGTTTATTAGTATCAGACATTTCCCTTCCTTAAATTACAAATAGCATTCCCGCTATTAGGTTCTAAAATCAAAGTGATAAGCGGTAACTCTTAACATCTGTTGCCGAATATGATGATTGATCTAAAAGTACACGATCAATCGCTAAAGTTCTATCAAATACAGTGACATCACCATTAAAAGTTAAATTAACCGTCAGCATATCATCAGCTAGATTAGATAATTGTAATGCTGATACATTCTGCAAATTAGTTAAATATTGTTCAATCCGAGCATAATCAGAATAATTTTGAACATCTGAAATTTGTAGTGAAAGAATGTTTTCATATTGATTGACTTCAAGTTGTGAGAAACGTCTCGCTAAGCGATCTGTTAACTCATCAATACCAGCTTGCATTGCGATACTTACATCACCTCTAGACTGCCATTTTTCAGATTCACCACTGATACGTGCATGCCAATCTACTCGATATAGACCTTTGTTAGACACACGAACTTTCACCATCAAAATAACAGGAGAACCATAACGTTGAGATGCGGCCTCTACTGTCTCAGAAAAGTCTGCCCACAGATCTGTATAACTGACCTGGCTTTGATCTTGTAAATCCATCACGGGCAATAGAGTCGGCACCCCTCGCAGTTCAGCAGCATTATCTATTGCTTGAATAATAGATGAATCAATATCATCCGCCGATAGTATGCTTCTCTTTTTATCATTCTCAACCGCTAACCAGATTAATACTTCAGGACGATTGCCTCCCCAAATCGGTAGCCCAAACTCTGTTAAAGACTCATTTAATTTCGCTTTCTTAAATGATAATAAAGCTACAAGACGATCAGGTTCCGTTAAATCATCGCTAATCGTATTAGTTCGATGGTATTGATATTGCTGGATAAGCTGATCAGTTTGCGCTAAAAGAGGTGTAATATCGACAGTATCTAATATTGAACGGTCACCGACCACTTTAAGGATGACTTGCTGTAATACCTCAGGCGCAACTTTTTGCCGCTCCTTCTCGCTCTGAGAAGAAACAGGAATCTGTGATTGATACAAATTAGAAACATCAGCCGCAAAGGCTTGACCCACTAAAAGCGAAATTAGAACAAAAAATAATCTATACATTGTGGTATTCTATCACGCTGTTTTTAATGGTGTGAATGCCATTTTCACCCTAAAGCATAATTTATGATTTCATCTATTGTTTTAGGCGTTTTACTTCAGGAATAAAAAACTATGACCGACAAGACTTCTTCTCTTAGTTACCGCGATGCCGGTGTTGATATTGAAGCAGGTAATGCTCTAGTTGATCGTATCAAACCCTTAGCAGCTAAAACACGCCGTCCAGGTGTGATGGCAGGTCTAGGTGGTTTTGGTAGCATGTTCGAACTGCCTCTAGATCGTTATAAACAACCCGTTCTTGTTTCAGGAACTGATGGTGTAGGTACTAAATTACGTCTTGCGATTGAGTCTGGTATCCACAATACAATCGGTATTGATCTTGTCGCGATGTGTGTCAATGACATTATCGTACTTGGCGCAGAACCATTATTCTTTTTAGATTATTACGCAACCAGCAAACTAGACATTGATGTTGCAACATCAGTTGTTTCAGGTATTGCGGATGGTTGTCTTCTATCTGGTGCGGCTCTTGTTGGTGGTGAAACTGCCGAAATGCCAAGCATGTATGAAGATGGTGATTATGATTTAGCTGGTTTTTGTGTCGGTGTGGTAGAAAAAGAAAATGCTATTGATGGCAGCCAAGTACAAGCTGGCGATGTGCTTATCGGCCTTGCTTCTTCTGGCCCTCACTCAAATGGTTATTCACTGATTCGTAAAATACTTGAACGCAGTGACGATACTTTATCAACGCCGTTTGGTGATAGCACATTAGGTGAGCATCTCCTTGCACCCACAACGATTTATGTTAAATCATTATTAGAGTTACATAAGAAAGTTAATATTCATGCGCTATCTCACATTACAGGTGGTGGTCTGCTAGAAAACATTCCACGTGTTTTACCAGAGAATGTGACGGCTGTTCTTGATGCTAATAGCTGGACTCGTCCTGCTATCTTTGATTGGTTGCAATCAGAAGGTAATGTCATTGATGAAGAAATGTACCGCACCTTCAATAATGGTATCGGCATGGTTGTTTGTGTTGCTCAAGAAGATGCAGAGCAAACATTAACTTTGCTTGCTGAATTAGGTGAGTCTGCTTTTCAAATTGGTCAAATTGACACTTCTGATCAAGCAATACCTGATGTACTTATTCGTAGCTAATGACTAACTCTGTGAATACCCCTTCAATAGTTATCCTAATCTCAGGTCGTGGCAGCAATATGATCTCTATTGTTGATGCAATTGAATCTGGTGACTTAGCAGTAACAGTAGCAGCAGTAATTAGTAATAGACCAGATGCTCAAGGGTTAAAATTTGCTCAACAAGCTAATATTCCAACTGCCGTGCTTGATCATAAACAATTTGATTCACGTGAGAACTTTGATCAGGCTTTAGCGTCTAAGATTGATGAATACTCTCCTAATTTAGTTGTCTTGGCCGGTTTTATGCGAATTTTAACGACAGAGTTTGTTGAACACTACACTAATAAACTGGTTAATATCCATCCTGCATTATTACCTAAATTTAAAGGTCTCAATACTCATCAGCGTGCCATTGATGCTGGTGAAACTGAACATGGTGCAAGCGTGCATATTGTGACACCAGAACTTGATGATGGCCCTGTCGTAATGCAAGCTCGCGTTCCTGTTTTAGCTGATGACACAGAAGAAACACTTGCTGCACGTGTATTAGAACAAGAGCACAAGCTTTATCCTGCCGCGATCAATCAATTGTTGAACAATCCTACTCATTAGCTCAATGCTATGAATAAACTAGTCACTCTAATCCTATTGCTAATAAGCCCTTTGTGTTTAGCAGCACAAGAGATCCCTGACTTTTCTGCAAATTATGCTGTTAAATTAAATGGCCTACAAGCAGGTGAATTGAAGCGACGTTTATCTACAGATTTAAATGGTATTCGCACATTTAATTCAGTAACTCAAGCCAAGGGTATTTTTGCCTTCTTTAAGCCTGATCTAGTCGAAGAAACAAGTACATGGCAATCCCACGATGATGCAATTAGACCAAGCACTTATTTATATCAGCGTACCGGCGGTAAAAAAGATAAATACTTAAGTCTTAATTTTGATTGGCAAAAGAATCAAGTTCATATTGATGATCACCAGCAACCATGGACGCTTGATATTGAAGAAAACACGCTTGATAAATTAGTCTACCAACTTAGTCTTATGTCTGATTTAGCCGAAAACAAAACACAATTCAGTTACCGTATCGCTGACGGTGGCAAGTTAAAAACATATGATATTGATATTCTTGAAACTGAAAAGATCACTACCCCTCTCGGAAAAATAGAAGCGATTAAACTTATTCGTCATAGAGCCAAGTCTAAAGGTCGACAAACAATCTTATGGTGTGCTCCAGCTCTTGATTACCTGCCCATTAAACTTGAACATACTGAAAAAGGTGGCTCTGTTTTCACCGCTGTACTAAGGAAACTAGATGGTATTGATACGAGTGAAGCTTTTGAGCCGATAGTATCGAGTCCACCGGTATTTAGTAGCCATTAAATATGACTAAAAAACAATTTACCATTATTAATGAAACAGTCCATTACAAAGGCTTTTTTAGCTTAAAAACAATTGAAGTAAAACATACTTTGTATAAGGGTGGCTGGAGTCAGCCCCTTACTCGAGAGATTTTCCACCGAGGTAACTGTGTTGCAGTATTGCTTTACGATCCTTGCCGTGACGAAGTCGTTATCATTGAACAATTTCGTGTTGGTGCATTACAAATCCCCGATCAAGCATGGTTATTAGAAATTGTTGCTGGCGCTATTGAGCCTGGTGAAATAGCCGAAGAAGTCGCCTATAGAGAGTCTATTGAAGAAGCAGGCTGTGAAATACAAGAACTCATCAAGATCAACGATTTTTTTACTTCTCCCGGTGGCACATCAGAACTTCTCAGCCTATTTTATGGCAAAGTCGATACAACAAATGTCGGTGGTTTCCACGGCCTAGATGAAGAAGATGAAGATATATTAGTCACTACAATGAAATTTGATGACGTTTACCAGCTGTTATTAGATGGTAAAATCATTTCTGCCATTCCGATTATCGCCATACAGTGGTTATTCATCAACCGAGATAAATTACGCCAGAAATAGTTAGCTGGTCTTAAATTTCTCTTGGCCGTTATAAACTAAAAAGTGTTTTCCTTTAGCGCGTGCCACCATGCCAATACCAATTTGTTTAGCTAATCTCAGTCCCATTTCAGTGACACCTGAGCGTGATAATAATAGCGGTACTTGCATCTGAGCTACTTTAATCACCATTTCAGAGGTTAGCCGCCCTGTGGTGTAAAATACCTTGTCATCGCCTGATATTTCATTCAGCCACATCCAACCAGATATGGCATCAACAGCATTATGCCTGCCAACATCTTCAACAAAAATATCTGTCTTATTACCAGTACATAGGGCACAACCATGTACGGCGCCCGCTTGTTTATACATCTTATTATATTCAGCGACACCGTCTAAGGCTTGGTAAATGCTTTCTGCACTAAAAGATGGACAATCAAGTGACAGTTCATTAAGTGAGTCCATCACATTACCAAACATGGTGCCCTGACCACAGCCACTCGTTACAGTACGTTTAGATAATATTTTCTCGAGATCTGTTCTAGCTTGGCGTGTTGTTACAGCAACGGCTTCAACATCCCAATCAACTTGAATGGCAACAATATCTTCTAAATGTTCTACCAGACCTTGATTACGGATATAGCCTAAAGTTAATAACTCAGGTTGTGCCCCCATTGTCATTAAAGTCACAATTTCACGTTTATCAAGATAGATTGTTAACGGCCTCTCACCCGTTAACGATAACTCACGTGCTTCACCAAACTCGTCCAGCACTGTTGCCGTATGAAGGCTATGAATGCCCTCATCAGTCATCTCAAGTCGATGTCTAGCCACCCGTGACACTCATATGTCTAAAAATAACGGGCTGTTCTTTAATATTAAAATCATGGCCTTCAGGTTTAATATCCATTGAGTCGATAATGGCTTGTTTTAATCGCTCACTATCACCAGGGTAACGGCGAATAACATCGCGTAAATCAACCGAATGTTCCTGACCTAGGCATAATAACAACCGGCCTTCTGTTGTCATTCTCACACGGTTACAGCTTTCACAGAAATTATGACTATGTGGTGAGATAAAGCCGATTTTACTGGTTGTTCCTGCAATTTGATAATATCGAGATGGACCACCTGTATTAGATGTGCTCGCATGAAGTTCAAATGCAGTTTTTAATTCAGCTAAAACTTCATCACTAGAACAAAAACTTTCATGGCGATCATGACTGACCTGACCTAGTGGCATCTCTTCGATATAAGAAATATCTAAATCATGCTCAATAGCAAACTTTGCCAAATCAATAATTTCATCATCATTACGCCCTTTCATAATGACAGCATTAAGCTTAATTCGCTTAAAGCCTGCTTTTTTAGCCGCATCGATGCCTGCTAATACAGTGCTAAGCTCACCAGTCCGTGTTAACTCCTTAAACTTTTTAGCCTGTAATGAATCAAGGCTAATATTGATTCTATCAACCCCTGCTTCAACCATTGAATCGGCATATTTAGGTAGTTGTGAACCATTTGTTGTTAGCGTTAGCTCTTTGAGTGATGTTGATGACTTAAGCTGGCCTAATTCATGAAATAACCAGTCGACATTACGTCGTACTAATGGCTCACCACCAGTAATTCGTACTTTTTCTACGCCCAACTCACAAAAAGCACGTAGTAAAAAAACAATCTCTTCTAGTGTTAATAGCTTTTCGCGTGGCATGAAGGTCATCTCTTCATCCATACAATACACACAGCGAAAATCACAACGGTCTGTAATCGACATACGTACATATGTCACCTTACGACCGAAGTTATCTATTAACTGTGAATGGGCTTTACTTTCTGACATATCTTAAACAGAGCTTATTCCTCTGTTGCTTTGTCCTTATCAGCACAATTACATGCTTTTGCAGAGCTAATAGAAAAAGGTAAATAAGCCGGACACCAGCCAATTACACCTGTTAATAGAGGGATAAGACCAATAGCACCTAACCAACTTTGAAAATAAACACCTGCAGCAATAATGGCTACACCTGCAACAATACGTAAACGACGATCAATTCCACCTACATTACATTTCATTATCAACTCCTTTTCATCAACTCACAAACAAACAAGCCCCGTATTCACGAGGCTTGTTTAATTATCTTGGTTTCAATCGGCTAACTTAATCATCGCCAGACATTGCACCTAATAAATGCAATAAGCTAGTGAATAAATTATAAATTGAGATATATAAAGTCACTGTCGCCATAATGTAGTTAGTTTCGCCACCATGAATGATTTGACTAGTTTGATACAAAATCAAACCTGACATCAATAAAACAAACATCGCAGATACTGCTAATGACAAACCTGGCATAGAAAAGAAAAATGCACCAAGACCAGCTAGGAAGGCAACTAAAATACCTACCATTAAAAATCCGCCCATAAAGCTGAAGTCTTTTTCACTCTTAATTGCATAAGCAGAAAGCGCAAAGAAGATAATTCCCGTGCCACCTAGAGCTTGCATAACAATTTCACTGCCATTAGACATGCTTAGGTAATAATTCACAATAGGGCCTAATGTTAGCCCCATAAAACCAGTTAGCGCGAAAACAGAAGCAATACCCCAAACACTATTGCGTAATTTTGTTGTTAAGAACAATAAGCCAAAATAACCAATCAATGTAATAATCATACCTGGGTGCGGTAAATTAAAAGCCATTGATAGTCCAGCTGTTAATGCACTGAAAACCAATGTCATTGCTAATAAGCTATAAGTATTGCGTAATAACTTGTTTGTTACCAATGCCGATTGTTGCGAACGAACAACTGATGGCTGAGCGTCATAATTCATCAATTTATCTCCAGTTATGAAATGATGTATGCAGTAAGACTAAGATCGTACCGTATAAGTTCAGAAGTGCAAGTATTGATGTCATTTTCTATCATCGAATTACACAAGCCAAAAGAAAATAGCTCAAAAGTAATTTAATTTAAAATTCTAGTTGTGTTGTGAGCCCAACCCTAGTATTATTTCGCGTCTTGGAGAGTTGACAGAGCGGCCGAATG
>ENA-ORXI01001038-ORXI01001038.1-sediment-metagenome-genome-assembly--contig:-NODE-1038-length-22434-cov-11.068703_pt1 | contig 22434 bp, 29 predicted proteins | sample MGYA00237861_ERZ511468 | MGnify/ENA primary metagenome ERZ511468 (study PRJEB26299, sample SAMN06266213) | sediment metagenome | isolation source: Hudson Canyon methane seep mesocosm | place...
GAAGAAAAATGTGGCGTATAAAATCATGGATAACCCGAGCCATGCCAATAGTTCTCGGTAAGTATTGGAAATTTTTGATAATAGTTGCGAGTCGGAAACGATGAGCGCACAGAAAGAGCCCAATAACAGCTCCCAGCCGCGGGCGTATAATAGGTAAAAGGCTGCCATCGGCTTGCCTTGTAATCGCCACTCGGCAAGGCAGAAGCTTATGATCATTAAGGAGCTTATACCGACCCAAATGGCCTTTCTTCCCATCTTGAAGGCTAGTAGGAGTATCCAAGGGAAGACAAAATAAAATTGCTCTTCGACTGTTAAGCTCCAAGTATGTAATAAGGCATTAAGCTCTGAGGAGGGGTCGAAATAACCACTATGAATATAAAAGTGGATATTGGAGGTGAAATTAAATACCGACGCTAGGTTGCCGTAGAAGTCTTCTAGATCAAAAGGCAGGTAGAGGTTCCAGGCGATGATAGAACAGCAAGCGGCAACAAAAAAGAGGGCTGGAAATAAGCGCTTTATTCGACGTTCATAAAATTTCTTAGCAGAGAAAGTACCCTTCGCCATGTCTTTGTAAAGAAGTAGGGTAATGAGGTAGCCACTAATAACAAAGAAAACATCGACCCCGACAAAACCACCACTCACTAGGCTAAAGCCACCATGGAAAAAAACGACCGGTATGATTGCAAGGGCTCGTAAGCCATCTATTTCGGAACGGTATTGCAAACCTATCTCCTTATAAGTATAGAAATTAACGATTATTGTTGAGGAGTGAGCTATTTCAGCTAGGTGAATCGATCATGATCATAGACTGAAAATTGGCCACGAATTATACACAAAGTCTGTATTTAGAACAGTTTTCGTCAGGATAAGGAGCTCATTATTATTATTCGGGTATAGAAAGGTTGTCTATAATTTAAACAGCTTGGCTCAGAATAGGAATGTACTTTGAAACGTAATTTAATGCTGTGGATATCTTTATTATCCCTTTTAGCTAGCCCTAGCTGGGCATTTGACATAAAAGTCAGTGACTCTCGAACCAATAACTTCTATATGGATGCATTGCGCTGGTTATTAGATAAGTCGGGAGAGGAATATGAACTCATCCATACGGACCATCTGATGTCATCCCAAGTCAGGAAAGTCACTTTAGTTCAGAAGGGCGAAGTTGATGTTATGTATGCTGGGACGACAATTGAAATGGAGCAAGAGCTGAAACCTATTCGTTTCCCTATTACGCGAGGCCTTATTGGTCGCCGAATCTTCATTATTAATAGCAAGTATCAGACTGAATACTCACAAGTTTCTGGGATCGAAGATTTAAAGCAGTATTCAGGTATTTTAAGTTATGGCTGGCCTGAAAAAGAGATCTTCGAAGCGGAAGGGCTGATGCAAACAGAACTGCTATATGACGATATCTTTACCAATATAAATTCGGGTAGTCGCTACTATTTCTCTAGAGGTGTTTTAGAAGCTTTTTCTGAATTGATTGATAAAAAAGAGAATTTAACGAACTTAATAGTAGAAGAGAATATTCTTCTGAAATATAAATCAGCCGTTTTATTTTTTATACACCCAGATAATAAGCGATTAGAGCATGCATTAAATGAAGGTTTTAGAAAGGGATATGAAGATGGAAGCTATAAAGAGTTTCTTTATAATCACCCTCTCATTAAAACTTCCTTTGAGCAGGCTAAGTTAGAACAGCGCACCGTGATAGAGATTCCTAATCCTTTCTTTCCTTTGAAATCAGCCGCAATACCGAATCAATATTGGCATGAGGACTAGAGCCGCTTTCAATCTTTTATTATCGTGTTAGGCTAGAGGCATGACTACAGCTAAAAGGAATTAGATCATGATGCCCTCTATCAATTCGAAAATTGAAGGTGTTAAATAATGAAGTTAGTTATAACCAGTATTTTATATCTCATATCGTTGGTTGCTGTTATGACAGGATTAAACGTCATAATTTTTGGCGCTGCGGCGATCCCGGGCTCTGCCGGAGCGGTTGAAGCAACGGTCGATAATGAATTACGCTTCTTTGCCGTATTCTGGCTTGCGTATGGCGGTTTTTCTTTTTGGGTAGCTAAAAATATCGTTGAGCAATATCACTTTATTCCAAGTATTGCTTTGATCTTTTTCCTTGGTGGAGTAGGGCGTCTGATTTCAATGCTCACTATTGGTTCGCCGGCGAGCATCTTGATCCCTGCAATGTTTTTAGAGTTCTTTATTCCTGTTGTTATATTTATTCTTTATCGTAAAGTTTATAAGCAAAAATTAACGATGGCTTGATGCTGATAATGAAAATTAGAAAGATTGAATTGGATGATATAAGTCTCTGTGCGCAGCTCTTTTCTCAAGTATTTTCTTCATCTCCTTGGAATGAATCCTGGAATAAAGAATCCGCAGGAAAGCGGTTGCTCCATTTCTATGAGTCAAAAGGCTTCATTGGTATTTTAGCTGAGCGTGATGGCATAGTGGGTTTCGCTTTAGGCAATAGCGAGCCTTTCTATTTTGGCAATATGTTTTATTTGCGAGAGATGTGTATTGTCAATGATTTGCAGCAGCAGGGCCTCGGCAAGAAATTGTACTTGGCATTAGAGCGTGAATTATCATTGGCTAAGATTCATAGTATTTATTTAACGACTCATCGCGAAACGCTGGCGTCTAATTTTTATGTGAACAATGGTTTTAAAGCCAGTGAGAAAATGGGTTTTTATGCTAAGTGCATTGCTCATGATAAATAGAGTATAACTAGAGAATAAGGGAAGTAAGAAGTGACTGAGTTTTTAGAGGCGAGTCTCTATATTGATTGGCAACAGCCTGAGGTTCTCGCTAAAGCGTTGAGTTTAGCGGAGGGGCATAATTCAGAAGAAGACATTGTTCGAGCATGCTTTGAATTTGTGCGTGATGAGATTAAACACAGCTGGGATTTTCAGTTGAATCCTGTGACTTGCAAAGCCTCAGAGGTATTAAGTCAGGGGACTGGTTATTGCTATGCCAAGAGCCATTTGTTAGCTGCTTTATTACGCGCGAATAAAATTCCAACCGGTCTTTGCTATCAACGTTTAACGATTAATAATGATCAAGCTCCTTTTTGTTTACATGGATTGAATGCCGTTTATCTCGCAAATTGTGGTTGGTATCGCTTAGATGCACGTGGCAATAAAGAAGGTGTGAGTGCTGAATTTTGCCCACCGCTCGAGAGGCTTGCCTTTGCCATAATCACGGCTGGTGAAGCGGATCTTCCCGAAATCTGGCCTCAGCCTTTGCCTGTCGTGATTAAGGCATTAACTGAGAATGATAGCTTTATTGATGTCGCGAATAACCTACCTGATATCACATTGATCCAATCGTTATAGTAATAGTTAATACAGCCCTTTTAATCCTTTAGAGGGCTGAATAACTGACGGCTCATTTTTATTGCTGTAACTGTAACTGAGCAATGATCTCTTGCGCGACTTTCTTAGCCGATGCTGGATTCTGACCGGTAATTAGTCGTCCTTCAACAACGACATTTTCCTGCCATGCTTTACCATTTACATGGATGGCCCCCTGTTCTACTAATTTATCTTGTAGTAAAAAAGGAACAATTTCAGCCGTTCCAAGGGAGATTTCCTCTTCATTTGTAAAGGCGGCAATGCGTTTATTGGCGATGAGCAAGCTGCCATCAGACAATACTGTATTAATTAAAGCGGCATTGCCGTGGCAGACGGCTGAAACAATGCCATTATTCTCGTAAATAGACGTAGATATGCGGTTTATATCTTTGTTATCTGGAAAGTCCCACATAGGGCCGGAACCTCCTGAATATAATACGGCCTGATAGTGGTTAGGGTTTATATTCGCTAGTGGAATGCTGCGCATCACCTTGGCCATCAGTATCGGGTCATTCAAAAATACCTGATGAAACTCATCCTCTTCTTCGAAAGCTTTGCTATCTAGGGGCGCCATGCCGCCTTCGATACTCGCAACATCGACGGTATAGCCCGCGTTGATTAATTCATAATAAGGATGCGTAAGTTCGGGTAGCCAGAAGCCGGTTTTTTTGCCGCTATTGCCTAGTTCCGTATGGCTGGTTAATACAATTAATACTTTTTCTTCTTTCTGGCTTTTTGCTTCAGCATAACTGGTGCTTGTTATAACCAGTGAAATGAATGCCGTGGCAATGATCGATATTTTCGCTAAGAAATTTTTCATCTTCGTTCTCTCAAGTTTAATTTGTTATTAATAAGCAAGGGTAAAGCGTTGTTGTGGGAAGTTCGGCTGTTCAGCTTCATCGAGGAGTGCAACTGCAAGGTCTTCAACGGATATCATTGACTCGCCTTTTTCATTGACCAATAATTCGTCTTTTCCTAGTTGAAAATTAGCGGTTCTTTCACCGGGAATGAGCATGGCTGGCGGGCTTAGGTAGGTCCAATTAACCTGAGTGTTCACTTTATAGATTTCATATTGCTGTACGCAGGCCATGGCGATATCGCGCCAAGCCGGTGATACATAGCGAGCATCATCTACGACCAAGGTATCCTGTTTGTCTGCGACTCTTAAACTGCCCGCTCCGCCAACGGCGAGCAAACGGGTGCCTGTATTTCCGACGCCCTTGAGTAGGGCCTGAGTTATTTTTACCAGCTGCTGTTCTTGGCCTTCAATAGGGCGGGTCGCGGCGATGATAAGGTCTTGACCTTTACTTAGTTTGATTACGTCAGTGACCAAGCTGGCATCGCCTTGTCGCTTCTCAGCGTCATTCGGCAGCTCTGTAAAGCGACTCTCATTTCTTACCACCGCAGTAACCTGATGGCCTCTAGAAAGGGCTTCTGTGACAATTCGGCTGCCAGCACTACCCGCTGCCCCAAATACAGTAATACGCATAGTCTTTATCCTCTATCCAATTTAGTAATGTTTTAACTTTCAGGACTCAAGTCTATGCCGAGCTACCATGCAAATAATTAACTCAGGTTTATTAAGGGTGAAAATAAATCTTAACCGACTAAACCTAGGTTTATTACAAGCAGAAAGTGTTCAGTTATAGTGTTTACTATGAAATATTAATGGAATATCAGTATGACTAAAGATCTATCACTACAGCAGGTGGCTAAGCGGTATTTGGCGGACCTCACCATAACTCACTCAATGAATATTGAGTTTTTGAATGAACTACAAAGTAAGCATATTGCGCGTTATAGCTTTAATAGTTTGGCCGTTGTTCTAGGCCAAGATATTTCTTTGGAAATTAACGATGTCTTTAACAAGATTGTAGAGAAAAGACGTGGCGGCTACTGCTTTGAACATAATAAACTCGAGATGCACGTACTATCTGAGCTGGGTTTTGATGTAAGGTTATTAATGGCTAAAGTCATCTATAACCGTGATGTTGATGTGGCTAGAACCCACAGAATAACGCTGCTGACCTTAGAGGGAGAGAATTATATATTTGATGCGGGTTTTGGTCATTTTGGCGCTCGTTATCCGGTTAAGCTAGAGCTGGGTTTGGAGCAAGATCAAGGGGATGCGATTTATCGAATTATCCAAAATGAAAAAGGAGATTATTGCTATCAATTATTAAAAGAGAATGAATTCTTTACTCTATATACCTTTAATCTTTATCACTACAGTGAGGCTGAATGTTTGCCCGCCCACTTCTATTCCCATAAAAGCCCCGATGCCGCCTTTGTAAATAATATGGTTGTTTGTCGTAAATTCTTTAATGATATTTTGTCTTTGCGGAACGGTGAACTTTTCCGTATCAGTAATGATGAAACGATTACGACAGTAATAACCAGTGCTAAACAATTACATGAAATATTAGTAGCAGACTTCGAACTCAACTTGGATGTTGCTATTTCTGAATTTTTATATTCAAAATTTATTATATGAAATGGTTGCTATCCCACAATCTGTTGTTATTACTCTGGGTCAGTTTAATGGCTTCATCCTTTGTATTATCAGCTGACTTGATACCCTATGCTAATGCCATTACGAGTACTGGCTTACGCTTTATTTTAGCCAGTCTTTTTATGGCTCCAATACTGATCATGAGTTATCGCTGCGGGACATATCGGGTAATGGCGAATAAAAAGGTCTATTTTCATTATGGTTTGATTAGCTTGTTTCTAATTCTATTCTTTGTGGGTTTATTTGAAGCTTTAAAAACGACTACGGCTATCAGAACATCGGTTATTTACACCTTAGTGCCACTAATAACTATCGGATTAACCTTTCTATTACTGAAAACTCGAACATCAAAAACGAGATTGCTAGGTTTCATTATAGGGACTGTCGGTGCGATTTTAGTATTGCTGGCTTCTAATCAGGGGGGAATTGATTTATTTCATTGGTATGCTGGTGATTGGATTTTCATTTTAGCGTGTTTCAGTTTATCGGTTCATGTGGTTCTGGTAAAGAAGTGGGGGGGAGGGGTGCCAGCTATGCAAGGTTCTTTCTACATCATGACCCTGGGTAGCTTGATGCTATTACCCTTGATGGCATTGTATGGAGAGCTAGAACAGGTTATTTGGCAAGCCCACGAGTTCTGGACTATATTGCTTTACCTTACCGTTTTCACGACGATGGCGACTTTTTTTCTACAGCAATACCTAGTTCAAAGTGTCGGCCCAAATCAGTTATTAGCATTCACTTACCTGATCCCTATTTTAGTGGTTATTTCTCAAGGGTGGACAGCGATTCTTGATCTGGTTAATAGTGCTTCTGGTATATTTTTAACGCTTCTGGCATTGTATATGATATCTAAAGAACAGAAAGCCATTACGTGAATATACAGAATCAGTTACAGAATTTTATCGCCTATTTTAGTGGCAGCAATACCCGTATCGACGCCGATGACTTTGCTAGATTCGGTCTGAAAGGCGAATTGAAGCATTATGAGAAGGGGCAGTTTCTAATAGAACAGGGACAGCTCTCACCAAAAATATATTTCTTATTGCAAGGTTATGTTCGCTATTTAAGTCTTTCGGAAGATGGAAAAGAATTTACTCAATCTTTTGCTAGTGCTCCCGGTATCGCAGGTTCAACTCGAGCCATGACCCGAAATACTCGATCTCTCTTCAGTATCGAAGTTTTGGGTGATGTTTTATGCTTGGAATTCGAATGGCAGACCTTCTTTGATGTGATGAAAGATAAACCTGGTTTTTTGATGGCATATAATTCTTTGTTAGAAACCTTGTTTATTAAGAAAGAAGAAAGGGAATATGCTTTTGTTCAGCAAACGGCAGAGCAGCGCTACTTGAACTTTTTAGAAGAAAATTGTCAGTTACGAGATCAGCTCCCGCTAAAGATGATTGCTTCACATATTGGTATTACGCCGATTGCACTAAGCCGAATTAGAAAGAAACTAAAATAAAAGGTTGGAGCACATTTTATTATGTTCGCGAAATTTTTAACCATCGCAACAGGTCGCAGCCACTATTCCACATTATTCTTAGTTATTTTTATGTTCATAGCGCCTGCAGCTATGTTTACCGATTACAGTTGGCTAGATGGGCTAGGGTGGTCAATGACCATCATTCTCGGTATTTTTATATTTATTACTGGTGTCGTTAATGTGCAAGAGGGCCGAGAAAGTTTTCGTTGGCCCAGAGCGAATGCAAAGTTGAAAAGTACTCAACTTCAGTTTCATACCGGAAGTAAAGGGGGCAAGAGCTACGCTCCTAAAGTAACTTGCTCTTTTATTGTTAATGGTCAGGAATATGAAGGTACTGAATATGACTTTAGCTCAAACTATACATCAAAAGAAAAAGCTCAGAAGAAGGTTGCAGAAATAAAAACGATGCAGCCTTTATTAGTGCACTATAAACCAGAAGATCCTTCGATCAATGTGATACATCCTGGGGTGCATTTTGTCGCTTATTTGCGATTATTAATTGGTATAGCCGCGGTAGTTATTTCGGTTATGAGCTGGCTTGGTCTTATCCAATATAATTGAAGCATTTCTTTCTATTAAATCCCGAACTTTTCTTTATAAAAATCCAAGAAAGCTCGAACCTTAGCGGGCATTTGTTTACGGCTGGAATACATGGCAAATGCTTGATCGACAGCTAATCCTTTAATATCTATATGATACTCTGGCATCAGTTGGAGCAGTTTCTTTTCTTTTATGTCTTGCTGAATCAATAAATCAGGAATGGCAATGATACCAATGTTTTGTTTGGCCGCGCTGATAATCGCGGCGACAGAATTCATCGTCAGCGAGCCCAGCATGGGAACTTCTTGCTGTTGATTATCTTTATTGAAAATCAACTTATCAAATTTGTCATAGGTTATGAAATTATGGTTATTCAAGTCGGCTAAGGTCTTGGGTGAACCGTGTACTTCTAGATAGTCTGGACTAGCGCAGAGTAAAATTTTGACGGGGCTGAAAGGGATAGCGATGTAGGAGGTATCATGAGTACGCCCAACTCGAATTACTAAGTCGAGTCGATCTTCCACCATATCCTGAATGCTATCGTTGCATTGAATCTCCAGTTTTATCTCTGGGTATTGAGCAAGAAACTCTCCGAGGTAAGGCGCGATTTTAGCTTCCATCCAAGTGTGTGGAGCGCTGACTCTTAAGAGCCCCGAGGGTGAGTCTTTAAAACCACTGATCGCTTGTCCAGCTTCGGTAACCGCACGTTGAATGAGTCGTGCCTTTTCGTAATACACTTGTCCTGCTTCTGTCAGGCTTAAACTGCGTGTAGTACGTTGCAATAAACGAACGCCTAGTTGGGCTTCAAGGGTATTAATCTGGCGCGATACGGAGGGTTGCGATAAGTCCAAGCGGCGTGCGCTTTCAGAAAAGCTACCACTTTCCACCACGCTGATGAAGGCCTGCATTGATGCTAGAAGGTGGCCATTTTCCATGATATTCGTTATCCGTTCAGTATTTTGATCTTACTTATTCGCTAAGCGTATAAATACTATGCTAATTTTAGTTATTATCAATGCTAATGTTTTAAACCATAATGATTTCACTAACTTAATTTGAGAAAGAGGATTTCAAAATGTCATTTACCCTAGCTGGAAAAATCGCTTTAGTGACCGGAGCAAATCGTGGTATTGGTGAAGGTTTTGTACAGACCTTAGTTAAGGCGGGTGCGAAAAAGATATATGCCGCTGCTCGTGATGTTTCTAGCCTTCAGTCTATCGTTGCCCTTAATCCTGAAGTCATTGAAGCCGTTGAGCTGGATGTGACTAAAATAGAGCAAATCCAAGGCTTAGTGAACAAAATTCCGCAGTTGGATATCTTGGTGAATAACGCCGGCATTATTGATTCTGCTTTAAGTAGCGCGCTGGATGCTACTGAGTTCGCACGACAAGAAATGGAAGTGAATCTATTTGGCCCGATGAAATTGACCAGTGCTTTGATCCCTGTGTTAAAACAATCACCGCAAGCAGCGATCATTAATATATCTTCTATTGCTGGAATTAGTAACTTTCCTTCAATCGGAACTTACTCGATCAGCAAAGCCGCTATGCACTCCTACTCTGAGGGGCTACGTGCTGATTTGAAGCAAGACGCTATCGCTGTTATGTGTGTTTATCCAGGCCCTACAGATACGCGTATGGCTGAGGGGATGGAAATGGATAAGCCGACACCTGCTTCCGTATCTGAAAAGGCCTTTGCGGCATTAAGTGAAGGTCAGCTAGAAGTATTCCCGGATGATTTTGCTAAGCAGATGTATGCTACGTTTTTAGAAAGCCCAGTGAAATTAGCGCAAACTTTTGCGCAGATGGGCTAATAGAGCGCTAATCCCAAGGTTCAATTGTCGTACTCCCTGATTTTGGTTAAGGTTTAGATAATAAGTATCTAGCTAACCAAACAAGGAGTCACAAAATGGATGTGAGTATTGATATCTATATTGCCAATACAAGAGAGGTTGTTTGGCAAACCATCACTGATACTAATCAATTTAAGGATATGATCTCTAGCATTTTAGCCATTGAAATCTTAAATCAACCTGAGACAGGGCTGAAAGGTTTAAAATGGAAAGAAACTCGCTTGATGTTTGGCAAAGAAGCAAGTGAAGTTATGTGGGTTACAGACTCGGTAGAAAATGAATATTACTGCACTCGAGCCGAAAGCCATGGCTCAATCTATCTAACACGTTTATCTCTAACCAAGCTTAAGGACGATCATTGTAAGTTAACGATGACATTCGAAGGCCAAGCGCAGACCATTATGATGAAAATCTTATCGGTTTTGATGTCACCTTTTATCAAGAGCTCTATGAAGAAAATGTTATTGAAGGATCTTGAAGAGATAAAGGCCTATATCGAATCTAAATAGAGACTTTATCTTTCCATTATCTTTTAGTTCGTAGATAATTTTAGGCAGTGAAAAAAGTCGATTAGCGGTATAGGATACCGTTGTTTAAACGAACGGATTGTTATCAGGAAGAATGATGAAATATGGATTGTTATTGCTGGTAACCCTTTGCCAGTTATTATTTTGCTCCCAGTTATGGGCAAAAGGTGTTGAAGTATTCGAAAGAGAATATACCTACAATGCTAGCGAGAATGACTCTAAAGTTAGTGCACGGAAAGCGGCAATGCTGCAATTACAGTCATTGCTTATCCAAGAAGTTGGGGTGCAAGTACAATCTAGTTTCAGTCAAAGAGAAGTACTGGAGGGGGATGATTTTACTCGTCAAGTTCAAGCAAACTATAAAACCTTTTCTCAAGCATTAACCAAAACTCGTATTATTGAGCAACAGTGGGACGGGGAAAATTTTTATTTAAAAGCCGAAGTGACTGTCGATTTAGACAATTTGTTTGAGAAAATTCAACTTGTTTATATTGATAACACTCATTCCTCAGCAAAGCCGCAAGATTGTAAATCCATTCATAATCATGCAATAGACCTATTAGCCGAAGCCAATCGACCTGAGGTGGTCGAGCAAATAGTCGCTTATTCTGCACAATACCCTATCGATGAAAAATGCTATCGCTGGCAATTAGGGATTCTTAATGATTTTCGTACTCTAGGTTTAGACCCTGCTGGCTATCGTGGCCACTTATTTCAACGTATTGAAAAACAAGGTTCGTCGTTTGCTGGTGACTTACTGCTGCATGTATTGCGCTACAGCCTAGCCATTCGCCCTTTATCTAATGATGAATGGGAGGTGGTGAAAGCAACCATAAAACGCTCTCGGGTGAGTATTATTCAAAGTACTATTCGTCATTTAGCCCATTCGACTCAAATTGAAAACTTAGAGCAAGCAAATGACAGCATTAAGCGATCTAATGAAGTCTTTCAGCATCCTGAGGATCTACAGCATAAAATGGCAGAGATTATTGAGTTGGCAACTCTGGGGGAGTTAGGGGCACCTAAAACGATGAGTTCAGAGAAGGTCGTGTTAACCTTTTTGGCTCATACGGCAGAGAAAATGCCGAAGACATTTTTCAGTTATTATAAGAAACATTCACATTTATTGAGTAAGCAGGCTACGTCTGGATTGATTAAGGATGTGATCAAAATATTTAAAGCTAATCCAAATCAGCAGAGTCTGGAATTCTTTAATGAATTTTTAGCCGATGTTGAATTGTATCAAGGTAAAAGCAGGTTCTTATTCAGCTTTTTCTTAGATCTTCGCAAGAACAAACATAATATTGCTCTTTACCCAAAAGCATTATCAACCTTGGTAAACAGTCATCCACAATTATTCGCTCAATTAATTAACAGTGCTCGTTATAACAAACAAAAGAAAGAGTTTCTTTTAATTGAGTATCAGCTGCCTTTTAGTGAGGTGCTGCCTGCTACGAATTATGCGCAAGGTTTGTTCGATAAAAATATGCGTCATCAAACGACCGCGGCTGATTATTTGATTGCCTTTGGTGATCGTGCGTTACCGGCTCAGGATCAAGTTGTAAAACGTTTAACGCGTTTAAAAGCGTTGAAGAAGGTTACTAACCCTAGGAATCTGATCGTATCGTTATTACAAATACTGGATAATGTGAAAGCGAAGGATCAGGCTTCGATAGAGTTGATGATCTGGGCTTTAAGTGATCTTGATGGTGACATTAACCAAAAAGCACAGGGCTCATTAGTGAAGGTGGGGGCTGATGCGATGCCTTTGATTACGAAAGTTTTTGCCGAGCAAAAATCGACGGCCCGTAGAAGGTTGGTCGAGGTGATGGGGACCTATGAAGATAATAAAAAATCGACGTTGGATTTCTTGAAAACCCTTAAACCGGAGTCGGAACAGCTGCGTTTTGCAATAGAAGACTCTATGTCAGAGTTAGCATTGAGATAGCAATAATTGTCAGAGGGAATCAATCGGCTGCACTTTCAAAAAAAATGCAGCCGATTTAAGCTTGGCTTAGAGATCACTTTTACTGGCTAACGCGCTCTAATAAATCAATCGAAGCATCAACTTCTACCTTACGGATCGCGACGCTTTCAATATTGCAGCCTACAGGAATACCTTTTTCATCGGCAAACGCTTTTAATTCTCGATAGCTTTGTTCAGAAACATCAACAGAGCGCTGAAGAATATCGTTGGAGTGAATTAAATCGTTTTCTAGCCACTTCGGAATACTAATCCCTAGCCACTTCATGAACTGCAATGTTTTTGCCGAACCACAAGGGGTTAGAGTAAATAAAATAGGCACTAAGGGAATGTTATTTTCTTTACCGTAATAATAATAATCCGATAGGAAGTTCTTTGACGCATTCACGTCGTAAACGCCCTGAGAGACGAAGAAGCTACAACCTTGGGCAATCTTCTCGAATACTCTTAGATGCTCGTCACCTTTTGATTGGTGACGTTCAGGGATAACAACTCCCCCTAATAATACATCGCTTTGAGTATCCGCTTTTAACTGATAGGCGTCAGCAATCGAAAGAGTCACTTCTTGGGACTTGGAAGCGGCGCCCACAAAGATGGTTAAATTATCTTGAGGATCTGCTTCTGTGAGAAAGCTGGTTAACTCAGGTTTTGAGTATTTGCCCACAGCACGATAAATGATCTTAGGGATTTCTAAGTCCGTCAGGTGATTTTGGCTGTAGTCATAACAATCTAAGGTTTCCATAAAAGGAAACGGGCGCTCTTCGTCGGTACGAGATTTTTCATCTTGAATGTCGTACAAAACAAGACCATCGACTTGCTGATTTTGCAGGCGTTCAACCTGACGGGCAGAAATTTCAGTGATTTTTTCTTCGCTAGTGCCTTTCTTCGGCGGAGTAATTCCGTAAAGGACGATGTCACTTTCGCGGTTTTTGATCTTATCAATCAGAGTTTTAGTCAACATTGGGGATATTCTATTATCGAGTCTTGGGCTAAATATACCATTGCTCGTGGATTAAAGCAGTGTCAGGGTTAAAACAATTGGTTAAAAGTAATACCCCAGGCGCTGCCATCACTGACCTCATTATTGTCTTTGTTCCTATAATTGATGCGTAGATACTTGAACCCCAAGGCCGAACCAGTGCCGGTAAATTGATATTGGTATTCAGCGTATGCACCGTAAGCGTGGTGGTAGCGAGCGCTGTGGCTAGTCTCTCGGCTGGTAAAAATTGGATCGAGATGAACGGTAATGCCTCCCCCCCATGAATGACGGCCCACCCAGTAATGACTAAAGATATCGATGGGTTTACGGGTAAATGACAGTACGTTTTCTTCACCGGCATTATTCTTTGCGGTGATTAGATCAAACAAATAACCTGCTTTGAAACCGATATCCATCTTCTTCTCGAACATGCGATGGGTAAAACCGAGGGCGATATAGACGCCGGAGCCAGCGCGGATGCTGTCGCTTTCGCCGTTTTCAAATTCGACATGTTCTAGTGTTTCACCACCCAATAAGGCTTCTACTGAAAAGAAAGGGCGGGTATCGCTATATTCGTCGTCTGAGAAGGCATCTTCGTAATAGAAGCCTTCATCATTATCATAGTCAGAATCAGTATTAGGTTCGAGAGCTAACGCTAGCGGACTAAAGCCACTAGCAAGAAGAAAAAGCAGTGCGTAATAGCAATGAATTGGGGGGTTGCGGTTAATTGTCATAGTGCCCCCTTGGAATAAGTTTATCGGTGGATAACAAGAGTTTAGCCGATACTGTTCTCTTGTGTTTCTTCGTCAGTGTCGACAGGACGTTTAATGAAGCGCGCAAAGATGACTCCCACTTCAAATAATAGCCACATAGGGACCGCTAGAATGGTTTGTGAGATGACATCGGGTGGAGTAACAAACATACCGACAACAAAGCAACCTAAGAAGATGTAGGGGCGTTTAGCGGTTAGTTTCTCTACCGTAGTTGCCCCCATCAATACCATCAAAAAAGTCGCAATTGGAATTTCAAAGGCGATGCCAAAAGCAAAAAACATCTTTAAAATAAAATTCAGGATATTGCTGATATCAGGCATCAAGGTAACACCCTGAGGACCGACGGAGGTAAAGAAAGCAAAGGCTAAGGGCAGAACTACGTAATACGCGAAGGTGATGCCGGCATAGAACAAAACGATACTAGAGAGTAATAGCGGAATTGCGAACTTCTTTTCATGCTGATACAGACCTGGGGCGATGAATGACCAAACCTGATGCAAGATGAAAGGCACGGACAAAAAGATAGCCAAAACGATCGTCAACTTGAACGGGACTAAGAAAGGCGAGGCAACCCCAGTAGCGACCATGCTGCCATCAGCAGGCAGGATAGATGACAAGGGTTCTACCAAAATCAAATACAGGTCATTCGCAAAGTAGAACAGACCTAAAAAGATCACCAATACCGACAATACAATTTTGAGCAGTCGATTACGCAGCTCTATGAGGTGCGTCATCAGAGGCTGTTCAGCGCTCGAAGTGGATCCGTCTTGATTCTGGGTCATGTTAATTAAGTCTTATTTCTTATCGGCCGAACTGTCTTTTTCGATGGGGTTTACATCGACAGTACTTTTATTGGCGTTACCTTTCATAGCAGCTTCTGTTGCTAAGGCATCTTTGATTATATCGTCTTTTGCGGCGAGCTCTTCTTCATCAAGAAAAGTCGCATAAGGATCTTTGAGCTTATCTTTTAATTCATCGGTGCGCACTTGGCGCTCCAAATCATCTTGGATATTACCCATAGTACGACGAATCTTGCCGATGAATAAACCGACGGTTCGCGCTGCAACGGGCAGGCGTTCAGGGCCCAGAACGAGCAGCCCTAAAATACCAACAACCATTAATTCTAAAAAACCAATATCAAACACTCAATGTGCTCCGAGTTATTTCTTTTCTTGGTCTTTTGGCTGTTCAGCGGCATTCTTTTCAGAAACCGAATCAAACGTCGCATCTTTTTCGTCATGCGCAATTGATTGCTGTTCAGTCGCTTTGTCTTCTTCAGCTTTCTTTGGATCTTCATTGATGGCGTTCTTGAAACCTTTAACGGCGCCGCCAAGATCTCCACCTAGGTTACGCAATTTCTTGGTACCAAAGATTAAGATGACGATAACGAATACGATTAACAACTGCCAAATACTAATACCACCTAGCATGATACTTACCTCTATTTATTTTAAATGGTTTAAAAACCAGGGAGCTTAGAGCCACCCAGTATATGAAAATGCATGTGGAAAACTTCTTGTCCGCCTTTTGCGCCCGTATTTGTAATCGTGCGGTAGCCTTCAAGGTTTTCCTGTTTTGCCAGCTTCGGAACCGTAAGCAATAATTTGCCCATCAGTATTTCGTCTTCTGGCTGTAAATCATCTAGATTCACAATGTGTTTCTTCGGGATTAACAGAAGATGCGTATCGGCCTTAGGATTAATATCACGAAAGGCGTAGAAATCATCATCTTCGTAGACTTTCTCCGAAGGAATGTCTTTTGCTACTATCTTGCAAAATAAACAATCAGTCATGTGCTCATTCCTTAGTCTTTCGCCCGCTTATTTAGGCTGGCGAGACGCTTTCTCTTCTAGACCAGAAAGCCCAAAACGACGTTCCAGTTCTTTAACAACGGCTTCCGGACGCTCGCCGAGTTTAGCCAAGGCCACTAAGCTATGAAACCATAAATCGGCGGTTTCGTAGATAGCATCGCTATTATCACCACTATGCTCAGCATCTTTGGCTGCGATAATCGTTTCAGTCGCTTCTTCACCGACTTTTTCTAATATCTTGTTTAGGCCTTTATGATAAAGGCTGGCTACATAGGAGCTATCCGCTGCAGCATTTTTACGCGCCTCTAGGGTATCGCCTAGAGTCTGGAAAACCGATGGGTTATCAACTGGGTCGCTCATAATAAGCTCATTTTATTGCAATTTAGTAAATATCTTTTGGATCTTTGAGCACTGGGTCTACAGATTGCCATTCACCTTGATCTGTATCACCATTATGCACTCGATAGAAGCAGCTTTCACGTCCTGTATGACAGGCGATGCCACCGATTTGCTCCACCTGTAAAACGATGACATCGGCGTCACAATCTAAGCGTGCCTCATGAAGCTGCTGAACATGGCCTGATGACTCACCTTTGCGCCATAATTGCTGGCGTGAGCGGGAGTAATATATGGCACGATTTTCTTTGATCGTTAGGGTCAGCGCTTCGCGGTTCATCCAGGCCATCATTAAAATACGGCCTGTTTGATAGTCTTGGGCAATAGCTGGGACTAATCCGTCGCTATCCCATTTGATTTCATCCAGCCAGTTGCTCATTGGAATGCATCTTATATCGAGTAAAAGTATGCTTGAAGCTTACCTTAATCTGTCTCGAGAGGGTACTATTGAACGCAGCTTAAATGCGTATACCCTTGATTTATAATAAGTAGTTGGGTAACTCTAACAACATTCGTCATAACTATAAGAGAAACAGCATGTCAGAGACTTCCGATATTTCCTGTCAGTGTGAATGTGGCCAGACTCAACTCAGTTTGGCTAAGCCGCCAATGATTCGGTTTCATTGCCATTGCACTATCTGCCAAAGCTTTTATAACAAAGCCTACTCGGATGTCACCGTGATGTGGGCGAATAATGTGACTTTGAATAAGGTGGATAAAGTTGAATATAGCCGTCCTGGCCTATTACTGAAGCGTGGAGCTTGCTCTGAATGTCAGCAGCCGATCTTAGCGTATATGACGCTCTTTCCTGGCGTTCGGTTGGCGTTTGTGCCCGGTAACCGCTATGACGATCAAGGTGTTTTGCCTAAGGCGAGTGCGCATATTTTCTTCCACCGTAGTCAGCACACGCTGGATGATGGGGTCGCTCAATATAAGGGCTTTATTAAAAGTGAATTAGTGATTAGCTGGCTGATCCTAAAATCAGCCGTATTACAGCTAATGGGAAAGAAGGCCTAGCCTTTAACCAATAGCCAAACGGCACCAAAGGCTGCCAGAGATATCCCCATGGTTTCTGGCATAGCCAAAGCTGCAGCCTGCCACCAAAGGAAGCCACCGCCACCCATGCAAGTAAGGGCTAACTTCTGCTGTCGGCTTTGCTTACGCTGCTTAACCACTTCGTGATTTAACAGCTTAATCTGATCGGAAATTTGCGCTTGGCTGGTATCGATCTGGCTGAGTTTACTGAGGCTACTATGAATCAACCCTGGGATTTGCGGGCCTTTTTCAATCCAGTTAGGTAGCTGGCGCTTTAATTCACGCATGGCCCCTTTAGGACCAAAGCGTTCTTTAATCCAGCGTTCCATATAGGGCTTAGCGGTATTCCATAAGTCTAACTGTGGATAAAGCTGACGACCTAGACCTTCAATATTCAATAAGGTTTTTTGCAGTAGCACCAATTGCGGTTGTACTTCCATATCAAAGCGACGCGCTACGCTGAATAATTGAAGTAGTACTTGGCCAAAGGATATCTCGGCTATGGGCTTTTCAAAAATCGGTTCGCAGACGCTGCGTATCGCTGATTCTAATTCATGAACCTTAGTATTTGACGGCACCCAGCCACTGTCGATATGCAGTTGTGCGACCTGGTAATAATCTTGATTAAAAAAGGCGAGTAGATTACGGGCAAGGTAATGTTGGTCTTGTTCATTCAGTGTGCCAACGATGCCACAATCAATAGCTATGTACATTGGCTTTTTCGGGTTGCCATGAGCGACAAAGATATTGCCGGGATGCATGTCAGCATGGAAAAAACTATCGCGGAAGACTTGGGTGAAGAATATTTCGACACCTCGTTCAGCGAGTACCTTCATATCGGTACCTTGGGCTTTCAGTGCATCGATGTCCGCAACGGGAATTCCGTAAATACGTTCACTCACCATGACGCTCGTACGGGTGAAGTCCCAATAGACTTCAGGAACATAAATCAGATCAGAACCTTCAAAGTTACGTCTAAGTTGCGTAGCGTTTGAGGCTTCGATCGCTAAATTCAGTTCTGCATGAATCGTATGGCTGTAGTCTTCTACGACTTCGACGGGTTTTAAGCGGCGACCGTCGGCTGAATATTTCTCGACGATGCGGGCCATTTGATCGAGTAAGATCATGTCGCGATCAATGGTTTTATGAATGCCGGGACGGACCACTTTGACAACGACTTCGGTGCCATCGTGTAACGTGGCGGGATGTACTTGTGCGATGGAGGCAGAAGCCATGGGAACTGAATCGAATTTGGCGAATAACTTCGCTACGGGCTCACCTAGTTGAGATTCAATTAACTGCGTCGCTTCTTTGCCTGAAAATGGCGGTACATTATCTTGCAGGTGCGTTAGTTCGTTAACAATGTCGTCGGGAATTAAATCTGGGCGAGTTGAGAGGATCTGGCCGAACTTAACAAAAATAGGCCCAAGTGCTTCAAGGGCTAAGCGTAGACGCTCACCACGAGAAAGCTTTTTCGGCACCGGTGCTAAGCGCCAAGGCGCTAGCCATAATGCGATACGCAATGGCAGTGGAAACTGTTCCGTGGGTAATAAGTCATCTAAGCGGTAGCGGGTAAAAATGTAGAGTATTTTCCACAGACGCCAAAAATTAGCCACAGCTTAGGATCCTTGTTTTTTAGGTTGGTTACGGTTAATTATTTGTTGTCTGATTTGCACAAGACGGGCTTCTGCACGATCCGTTGCTAAGCGAAGATCACTGACTTGGCTAGCGAAGTGTTCGGCTAAAGGTTTGGGTACTAATAGCTGTACTTCGTCTTCGAGATATTCTTTGCTGCTGGTTGCCAATGTTTGGCCGCTATCTTTGCCCCATTTGATGAAGCTGCGAAAACCTTTACCAATTTGATGGGCGACCAATCCCCCTGTGATTGGGCTGATAAGTGCTTCCCAATCAATATCCAGCTGCTGCATGATCTTAGCCAAATCTAATACCAGTGCACTGCTACCACTGATATCCACATCACCATTCATTAATGCATCGGCTTTATCGTTAGCGAGTGCAATGGCGATGAGTTCGCTAATGCTGCCAAAGATCGTTGTATCGCATGCATCGTCATCATGAAGGCTTAAATGTATGCCTTGCTGTTGAATTGAAACCACAAGAATCAGCCAATCATCACTTTGAATGCGAATGCGTTTTCCATCAAACTTCGCCAACGCTTTAAGTAACGCTGGGTCATACTTGAGTAGAGCATTAATGCTGCTTTCTATGCTAGCGCACAAAGCGCTATCGATGCTTGGACTGATCATTAAATTGTAAGCCTATCTCTAAGCTTTTATGCCACGGTGTAGTGCAACCATGCCACCGGTCATATTGTGATAGCTAACGCGGTTAAAGCCGGCATCGGCCATCATGCCTTTTAAGGTTTCTTGGTCAGGGTGCATACGAATGGATTCAGCTAAATATTTGTAAGATTCAGAATCGTTCGTTACCAACTTGCCCATTAACGGTAAAGCGGTAAAAGAATAAAGATCGTAGGCTTTTTTCAATAACGGATTATTCGTTTGAGAAAACTCTAATACCAACAAGCGACCACCGGGTTTTAATACACGGAACATCGAACGCAGCGCTTCGTCTTTATCAGTGACGTTACGTAAGCCGAAAGCGATGGTGATAACATCGAAAGTATTATCTTCAAATGGTAGGTATTGAGCGTTTGCTTGAACGTATTCAATATTGCCCACATAACCTTGGTTGGTGAGACGTTCGCGACCGACTTCTAGCATCGAAGAATTGATATCGGCTAATACGACTTTGCCAGCAGGGCCAACAATCTTGCTGAACTTTTTAGTTAAGTCGCCAGTACCGCCCGCTAGGTCGAGTACTTTATTGCCTGGACGAACGCCGGACATATCGATAGTAAAGCGTTTCCATAAGCGGTGAACACCAAATGACATTAGGTCATTCATCACATCATACTTAGCCGCCACAGAGTGAAAAACATCGGCAACCATACCTTGTTTGTCTTCTGTTGGGACATCCTTGTAACCAAAATGCGTTGTCTTATCTGTGTTGTTCGCCATGTTGAAACCTCAAGCCGAGAGCTAAAGTAAATCGTGTCTTTTAATTGCCCAGCATTCTACCCCTTAAGCAGCAGATTGGCTAATTTGCACCTATGCAACAGATCAAGGTAAGGCAATAATAATGCGGAGTTTGAAATTTATTAATTCATATAAAAATAGAATGGGATTTGGCTATGTGGGTAACAATGAATAAAGCAGCAACCGTGGTCTTTTGGCTGTTAGCGTTAGCAAGTTATATTATGCAATGGCCAGGGCTTTTATCTTACCTGCCATTGGCTGCTGTCATCGTTGCTGGAGCTCATGTATTAGAAACGGCGTTCTTTTGGTTCTCGCTGAAAAAGAATAGTGACAACCCAGGTAAAGATGCGGCCTTAATTATGGTTTTTGGTATCTTTCATTTACAAGGATTTATGGCTAAGGCAAGTTAATATCTAAGCGGTGTACAATTTCGTTTTCATCTTCGATCAGTACTTGTAAAGAATCAATCCGGTATAACTGGCGTTCAAATGCGCCAATACCGGATTCTCGTAATAACCCTGTGATTTCAACCCATTCTTGGTAGAGCGCAACGCCACCAAAACACTCCTCGAGATCCTCTTGCTGCGCTAAATAGTCCGCAATATCCGCATCTAATAATAGAATGGATGCTTGCTTGCCGTTTCCTTGATCCCAGCTCAAATCATCCACCAGATAACTAAAAGACTCAGTGACGATTAGAAACCCTTCGATGGTCGTGGGTAGCTCATGATCGCGTAATTGTTTTTCACAGGCATTATCCACAGAGTAGATAGTTGAGGCTTTTGATGAGCTCATGGGATCGATGGCCTTGAATAGTCAGTTTTCGAGAGCTCTGAGTATAAGGCAGTGGGATAACTTGTGATAGCAAAGCGGGAAAAGTAAAGTTACCCACCATTTCTGTGGATAAGTCTTTGGATAGGCTTGGGGTAGATGGCGCTAAGGCACTGTTATCATACGCTCGTTTTAAATTGTGTGAAATCCAACCAGTATTGTGCAAATGATTGATTTTCAATCACTTACAAGTCTACTTCAAAGATTTTTGGTTTTTTGACGCAAATTAACAAGGCGAATGCTGGAGAGAACTTTATACCCAGATTCTGTGGATAAAACACTGGGTAAGTCAGGGGAAAGCCCCCCTAGGGACGATAGTAGCTGGCTTTGATGTAACTGGTTATTGTTCGAACAGGACAGTCAGAGTTTCACTGATAGTAAAAATAAACGAGGATTTATAAGCTCTGGGCGAGTGAGCTTATAAATTCAAACCTGAAGACTCTTGATACAGTTTCATTAACTTGTCAGTGATCACTGATTTAATACCACTACGTTCTAGTTCAGATAATGAATCTAGTTTGTTCAAGCGTAAACGATGTAAGTGTAAACAAGGTAGCTGGTCGTTAAACTCACGTAAATCGCCTTTCATTAATACGGGTAGAAAAGGATCATCTGAATGGCTACGGCGTAATATCTGGCGCATACCTTCTTGGAATGGAATCGGTACTGAGCGTACATTCTTATCTTTATGTGAGATAACGAGATACAGACCTTGTTTGCCAATCAAATTACCAGGAATAATATGCAAGCCTGTCGCTTGAACCGCATCATCCTTTAGATGATGGAAGGTATCATGGAAAGCATAGGGGTCAGGCAAGATGACCATCTGACGGCCAGCGTCTTCTGGAAAGAAAATGCTGTAATTGGTATATAGCTGTTCAACGGTATTTGAAAACACGCACAGCTTATTTTCAAACTTCTGTACGAAGCTCATCGCTTGCTGATGCTTGCTGATCTTATTCAGATCCCAAACTAAATCAGCATTCTGTTGTTGGTTTGCTGCAAAGCCCATAAATGCACCTCTAACTCTAATTCTTGGTACTAACTATTTATGGCAGATCAATTACTGTGAAAAAACCGCTAAACCCATAAAAATCTAACTGGTCTCTTACTTTGGTGAGAAAGTAATCGTATCTGCATGTTGTTATTATTATTCAATCTTTTGCAAAATACTGTGATAAGCCTAGCGTCTAAAATGTTAACTAGCAAGCATTCTTACACCTGTTAACAGTTCAGTTAAACGACTTAACAAAAGCCACGGATCGTTACCATC
>ENA-ORXI01001039-ORXI01001039.1-sediment-metagenome-genome-assembly--contig:-NODE-1039-length-22433-cov-8.958982_pt1 | contig 22433 bp, 23 predicted proteins | sample MGYA00237861_ERZ511468 | MGnify/ENA primary metagenome ERZ511468 (study PRJEB26299, sample SAMN06266213) | sediment metagenome | isolation source: Hudson Canyon methane seep mesocosm | place...
ACAAATAGACGCACTTTATCAAGATTATAAAGAGGATGGTGCATCATGGCAGTAGAAGAAAAAGAAGCTAAGATGGAGTTTCCATGTGACTACGGGATTAAAGCAATGGGCATCACATGCCCAGAGTTTGATGCAATTGTCGTCAGCATTGTTCGCCGTCATATTGAAGATCTTAAAGAAGGTGCAATCTCTAGCAAACAAAGTGCTGGTGGTAAGTTTACTTCTGTGACAATTGATTTTTATGTGACCAGTAGAGAACAACTAGAAGCCATTCATCGGGATTTAATCAGCCACGACGCAGTTAAATACGTTCTCTAGATACACAGTAGATGATTGTCAAAGACTTAGGGCTGGTCGATTATCAGCAGACCCGCGATGCCATGCAGGCATTTACGGCTCAGCGTGATGACAATACCGAAGATGAGTTATGGTTAGTTGAGCACCCCGCAGTATTTACCCAAGGTTTAAATGGTAAAGATGAACATATTCTTGATACTGGAGACATTCCTGTCGTTAAGACAGATCGAGGCGGACAGATAACCTATCATGGCCCCGGTCAATTAATTGCCTACACTTTATTTGATTTGAAACGGCAAAAGATCGGTGTAAGAGAAATGGTCACCCATCTAGAAAACACTGTTATTAGCTTACTAGATGAACTCGGTATTAAGTCACGAGCACGTACAGATGCACCAGGTGTTTATGTTGATGATCGTAAGATTGCAGCATTAGGTTTAAGAGTTAAACGAGGTTCGTGTTATCACGGCTTGAGTTTAAATGTGGATATGGACTTAAGCCCATTTTTGAAGATTAACCCCTGTGGTTATCAAGGCATGGAAGTAATAGATTTGAAAAGTCTAGGCCATGAATTGACAATGGAACAGGCAAAACAACAATTTGTATCTGCACTACAAAGTCAGATGCACAAAGAGATTTAAATGACTGAAAAAGTAAAACAAAAACGTGATGTAAGTGCATTAAAAGGCGAATCAAAAGTCTCTCGCATACCGGTTAAAATAATACCGAGCGATCCTAAACGTAAACCAGCATGGATCCGAGCCAAAGCACCAAGCAACCCAGAAGTTACCCGTTTAAAAAGCTTATTACGTGAAAATAATCTGCACACAGTCTGTGAAGAAGCCGCCTGTCCCAACCTAGGTGAATGTTTTAGCCACGGTACAGCTACCTTCTTAATTATGGGTAATATCTGTACTCGTCGCTGTCCTTTTTGTGATATTGCTCATGGCAAACCTGATCCACTTGATCAAAATGAACCAAGTCATCTCGCCAAAACAATTGCCAGTATGAAACTAAAACACGTCGTAGTGACATCTGTTGATCGTGATGATTTGCGTGATGGTGGTTCAGCTCATTTCACACAATGTATTGCCGAAATTCGACAACAATCACCCAATACACAAATTGAAGTATTAGTACCTGATTTTCGTGGTCGAATGGACGTGGCATTAGAACAACTGACTAAAAGCCCACCTGATATTTTTAACCACAACCTAGAAAGCATTCCACGTTTATATAAAGCTGTAAGACCAGGTTCTGATTATCAATGGTCACTTGATTTGATTAAGAAATTTCAGCAAATGCACCCAGATGTTCCTACAAAATCAGGTCTTATGTTGGGCTTAGGTGAAAGCATCGAAGAAGTACATCAAGTTATGCAAGATTTACGTGATCATGGTTGTCGAATGCTAACCTTAGGTCAATATCTACAACCAAGCCGTCACCACCTTGCCGTAGAACGATTTGTTACCCCCGCAGAGTTTGACGAACTAGCAAAAGTAGCCAAACAAATGGGCTTCGACCATGTTGCCAGTGGTCCTATGGTGAGATCGTCATATCATGCCGACCTTCAAGCTCAAGGTGAACATGTTTCGTAAGCAACACTGAATACGCGAGCTTGTTTTCACTTAGTTATAAGTAACGATAACTAGAGTTATGTAACCATTACAACTCTTATGTATAAAAACTCTTTGAACTCGTTGATAGAACTAGATTTAAGTATTGAACTTGAGATTAAATGAGACTATTCTTAAGTCAGAAATGTGATGTAGCTCACGTTATTGTAAAGTTAAGAATGACATGGAGGCGCAACTATCGCTGAACATAGACAGGGAGTGATAAAGTGTAAAGTCTTTATATTACAAGTCTAATTTAGGTTTTTTGTTATGGCGCTAAAACGACGGAATTTTATTAAAACAGCAGTTGCTACTTCATCGCTAGCAATGTTTCCACATCTTAGTTTAGCCGCTAGAACGCCGAAGTCACAAAAACGCGTTGTGGTCATAGGTGGCGGTTTTGCAGGAGCTACAGCTGCAAAATACATTAGTATGTGGTCTCCTGATGTTGAGGTTGTGATGATTGAGCGCAATGCTCAGTTTGTATCTTGCCCTCAGAGTAATTTGGTTTTAGGTGGCAATAGAACCCTGCAACAGTTGACCCACGATTACAATGGTTTGGCTGATAATTATGGTGTAAAGACCGTTCAGGCTGAAGTCGTTAATATTGATACTGATAAGCAGAGAGTCACGTTACATGATGGGGCTATTGTTACTTATCATCGACTAGTTATCGCACCAGGTGTCGATTTTATTTATGATGATTTACCAGAGTTGGCAGGTTTCGATGTCCAACAAAAAATTCCACATGCATGGAAAGCTGGGCCTCAAACAGAAATATTAAAACAGCAGTTACACAGCATGAAAAAAGGTGGCACAGTTATTATGTCTGTACCGCCAACGCCATTTAGATGTCCTCCGGGACCTTATGAGCGGGCTTGCCAAATAGCATTTTATTTGAAGAATCATAATCCATCAGCAAAATTACTTATTTTGGATGCTAATGCCGATGTAGCTTCGAAGAAGGCTTTGTTTAAATCTGCTTGGCAGGAACATTATTCAGGTTTAATTGAATATGTGCCAAATAGTACGATAGAGCATGTTGATGTTAAAAGCTTGGCTGTAGAAACTGAGTTTGATGGCTTTTCAGCCGATGTGCTGAATGTTATCCCGCCTCAAAAAGCAGGTAAAGTTGCTGAGATGGCTGGCGTTATAAATGTTGATAAACGCTGGTGTTTGGTGGATTTTCTTACTTATGAATCGACAGAAAAAAAGAATGTACATGTGATTGGTGATGCTGTTCACGCCAAATTACCAAAGTCAGGGCATATGGCGAATGCACAGGCAAAAGTCTGCGCTGCTGCAATTGTGGCTTTATTAGTCGATCAGGAGCCAGAACAGGAGCCTGTGTTTAGTAATACCTGTTATAGCTTTGTCACTGATCAACAAGCAGGTCATGTGGCGGCAGTTTATAGGTATAATGCCGAACAAAAACAAATGGTGCCAATGTCTGGCGGCGGTGTTTCTGCTCAAGCAAGTAGTCTTGAAGGGGCTTATGCAAATGCGTGGGCAAAGAACATTTGGGCTGATATGTTGAAATGAGAATGATAAAGGATGATAAAGGATGATAAAGGATGATGAATGAAATTTAATGGTCAAGCTGAGTTGGATTATCAACTTCCAGAGTTTGAGATTACCACGGCCACAGATATTCCTTTAACGCCAAGTCAGCTAGAAAAATGGTTGTCTGAGTTGCCGATCTTGAATACAAATCAATTGGCTTACCAAATTCCAAAATATATTCAAGATTTGAACCGAGTAAAGCTATCTGATAAGCAACGTTTTAATATGCTTGAACAGCTTCGTCCTATTGTTGCTCATATTCATCAGTCATTAACAAAGTATTTTCGAGGTTCAAACCTCAGTTTGTCGACAGAACATAAAGAAATACAATGGCTTATTAATGTTTTAATGGCAGAGATGGCGATTGGCTATCAACATTTATTATTTAGCTTAGCTAAAAATAATCCAAGTTTATTTAGTCGTAGTCAGTATGTTTTATTAGTAGAGCGTACGGCGTATTATCTTAGCGAAAAAATCTGCCTATCATATTTATTATCTACAGCAGTGCCTGATTCTGTATGGAAGGAACTCAATGCCACTTATGCTTACGCCCGTAAATTAAAACTTAATAAAAAGAAATTGAAAGATGAGTTTGCTTTTTTTGCTTATAACAAGGGCAATATAGATAGTATTTATAATCGAATATTATTATTGTCGTTAGTTTCTCCATATAGTTTGCGAAGTGCTGAGATAGAACAAATTTATTTTGGTATGTTACCTTGGTTGAACGGTATAAAACTTCTGAATTCAAGTAAAGCCAAAAATGGCGATTACATCATTGATTTAAAACAAGATACAGGTCCTAAATACCAAGAGACTGGTCTCCATTCTGATGATAAGCATCTTATTGATTGTTCTGGATTGCTTAGCAATTTGAAAGCGTGGTTAGCAACAGGAAATGCACCTAAGTCTGCCAACCACAAGGGCATGTCTAAAAAATTACTTAATGAAGTTATTAGTAAATTGGAGAGTACTAAACAACGCAAGGATGAGCGTTTGCATAATCAAGGTGATCGTGTAGAAGTTGTTATTGGTTTACGAAATATTGATGTGTTTTTAGGCCATATTACTTCATTAATTGAAGAGCAGGATTCCCCAATCCCTGAAATTAGAATCGATAAAGATGCAGATAAACTCATATTAAATGATGATAATAGCGATTGGGACACCCTACATTTCTATGCACCAAAAGATGCACCAAAACAACGCCATGAATCTGGAGTTACATCAATAGAAGAGTCGAAAGAGCCTGAGGTCAGGCGACATATCTTTAATATTGAAAATGAGAGTGAACGCGGGGTTTGCTTAAGCTGTAGTGATCTTCATGGTACGGGACTGTATATTGGTGAATTAATGTTTATTCGTGGCTTTGACCCTGAAACATGGACATTAGGCATTATCCGCTGGATGACATTACACAATAAAAAGCTTAAAGTTGGTTTATATTTGTTATCTGCTCAAGTAGAACGAGTTATTGTTGGCCGTGAAGGTGTGGCTGGTGATGACGTGACTATTAATGCTTTGTGGATGGCAGAAGGTGAGCATGGAGACACTATCTTATTACCAAGTGCTGAGTTCAACACAGGTGATGAATTACTGTTAGACCATAAAGGTGATGAGTTAGAAGTAACTCTCGGCAAGGTTGTTTGGAATAGCGAAGGGTTTTCTCAGTTCTGTATCATTGCCAATAATTTCGATGTTAAAGCTGGAGAAGCTAAAAAGACTTTTTGATTCCAGCATGGGCAAAATAAGCAGATCTGTTATGATCACTCTTTTAAATATCACTTGGTTTAATATTCTAGTGATTGGCTAATTATAATAAATAAAACATCGAGGTTGTTATGAGTGATTTTTTGCCTGGACTAGAAGGCGTTGCTGCAACAAAGTCAGCCATATCGTTTATTGATGGTGAGAAGGGATTATTATCATACCGAGGCTATTCACTTGAAACCTTGGCTGAGAATAGTAGCTTTGAAGAAACCACCTTATTATTACTTCGTGGTGAGCTTCCTACTGCAACTGAGCTAGCAGAGTTTACGACGCAGTTACGTGGTCAATACCGCATCAAATATCATATCCGTGAAATGATGCGCCACTTTCCATCGACAGGCCATCCGATGGATATGTTGCAAACAGCAGTGTCTAGTCTTGGTATGTTCTATCCAGGTAACGAATGTTTAACAAGTAGTGATGCTTGTGAAGATTTAAATTACGTTCGAAATATGACGGTCAATATCATTGCATCAATGGCGCCACTAGTGGCAATGTGGGAGCATATGCGACAAGGCTATGACCCAATTGAACCTCGTGAAGATTTATCAGTAGCTGAAAACCTTTTATATATGTTCACAGGTAAAGAACCCGATCCATTAATGGCTAAAATTATGGATGTTTGTTTGATTCTTCATGCTGAACATACATTGAATGCTTCAACATTCTCTGCTTTAGTATCAGGTTCAACGCTAGCAACACCTTACAGTGTTATTTCAGGTGCAATTGGAACATTGTCTGGACCATTACATGGTGGTGCGAACTCTCGCGTAGTTGATATGTTAAAAGAGATTGGTAGTGCTGATAACGCTGAGAAGTGGATTGATAATGCACTTGCTAATAAAGAAGTTATTTGGGGCATGGGTCATCGTGAATACAAGGTGAAAGATCCTCGCGCTACTATTTTGCACAAACTCGTAGCTGAGTTGATTGAAGACCGAGGTAGTAGTCTCGATTCAACATTTGAAACTGCCATGCGCGTTGAAGAAATTTGTGCCGATAGATTAGGCCATAAAGGTGTTTACCCTAATGTTGATTTCTACTCGGGTATTTTATATGCCGAAATGGGTATTCCTGCGGATCAATTTACAGCATTGTTTGCAGTAGCACGTTCAGCAGGTTGGTTGGCGCATTGGCGTGAACAGATTTCTAATAACCGTATTTACCGACCGACTCAGATTTATGTGGGTAGTGAAGAGCGTGACTACGTTGCCGTTGCAGATCGAGCTTAGCTTTAACTAATTATCGTTTTACTGGCTTCCCCTTGTTGTTCTCGCACTAAACGAGGCACAAGGTAGCCAGGTAACATCTTCCTTAACTCGGCAATTAACTTAATTCCATCTTGCTCTGATACATCAAAGTGACTTGCACCTGCAACAGGATCAAGTAAGTGAAGATAGTAGGGCTGAACATTAATATCACTTAAACGTTCACTTAAGTCATGGAGTGCTCTCGTACTGTCATTAACGCCCCTTAATAAAACTGCTTGATTTAATAGTTGGCAGTTAGCAGTGCGTAATTTATTCATCACATCTTCAACTTCACTATCAATTTCATTGGCATGATTAGCATGTATCACCATGACGACTTGTAAACGAGTCTCTTCAATCCATTTTAGTAAATGTTGATCGATGCGTTCCGGTAAAACAACCGGTAAGCGAGTATGAATTCGTAAACGTTTGATGTGAGGAATCTTTTCTATATCAGCAATCATAGAAGCAAGTTTCGAATCACTAAGTACAAGTGGGTCTCCTCCACTTAAGATGACTTCATTAATACTGGAGTCATCACGTAATGTGGTGAGTGTTAGTAGCCATTGGCTGGCTAATGGATTGCTGTCACCATAAGGAAAGTGGCGGCGAAAACAATAGCGACAATGAATCGCACATGCTCCGGTGGTTACTAAGAGGGCTCGACCATGATATTTCTGTAATATTCCAGGCGCAGTAATAGCTAAACTGTCTCCAACCGGATCGCTAACAAAGTTTTCAACAGTTAAACCTTCATCAATTAGTGGGAATACTTGACGAAGAAGTGGATCGTTGACATCGCCAAAGCGCATTTTGTTGAGATAGCTTTGAGGCACGCGCAGTGGGAAATTTTTGAGAACCTCCCCATCGATTGAAGTCAGTTTATCGCTTAGACCCAACTTGCCTAATAGTTCTGTAGGATCTTTAATCACATTAGCCAAGGCAATTTGCCATGCTTGTTTTGTGTCTGCTTTGTACTTTTGCGGTATCATATCGGCTTAATTTTATATTTAGACGTAGATCGTCTCTCAAAAGAGGTTGCCATGGCAAGTGTAAGTACAAATCAATTTAAAGGCGGACTTAAATTCATGCTGGATGGCGATCCATGTAGCATCCTTGAAAATGAATTAGTAAAGCCAGGTAAAGGCCAAGCATTTAACCGTGTAAAATTCCGTAATTTAAAAACGGGCCGTGTTAATGAGCGTACCTTCAAGTCAGGTGATAGCGTTGAAAGCGCTGACGTTATGGAAATTGAATTAGAGTACTCATACACTGATGGCGAATTCTGGTATTTCATGGATCCTGAAACATTTGAGCAACATGCTGCAGATGCCAATGCGATTGAAGATTGCAAAAAATGGTTAAAAGAACAGTATGTTTACACCGTAACGCAATGGAACGGTTCTCCTTTATTAGTGACTGCACCGAACTTTGTTAACCTAACTGTAACAGACACTGATCCGGGTTTAAAAGGTGATACTGCAGGAACAGGTGGTAAACCAGCAACACTAGAAACAGGTGCTGTTGTACGTGTTCCATTATTTATGAATATTGGTGATTTACTACGTATTGATACACGTAGCGGTGAATATGTAGAGCGTGCGAAGGCATAGTACTAAGGTATGACTACAAGCTGGAAGCCAACAGCTGATATAACAACATTAAAAAGACGGGCACAGTATTTAGCTGATGTCCGTCTTTTTTTTGCTGAGCGTGGCGTATGGGAGGTAGAAACACCAATCTTATCACCAGCAGCCCCTACAGCACCTTATTTGGATAGTTTCGCGACTGATTACACACCAATTGGCACACAAGTAAAGCAAACACACTATCTGCAAACCTCACCTGAATTTTCTATGAAACGTCTGCTTGCAGCAGAATCGGGCTCAATTTATCAAATAGCCCGCGTATTTCGTAACGGTGAACAAGGCCGGCTTCATTCACCTGAATTCACCATGTTGGAATGGTATAGAACTGAACTGACATTGAATCAATTAATGGATGAAGTGAATGCATTACTTCAACAGGTATTTAATTTCCAACCAGTCTCACGTTTAAGCTACCGAGGTATATTTGAATTTTACCTAAAAATTAACGTCTTCAACTGTACCGATGAAGTGATAAAACAATGTGCAATACAAAGAATAAAAGGCTTGCCTGAAGGTTTAGACATGGATCGAGATGGTTGGTTAGAGTTACTGATGAGCTATATTATCGAACCACGACTTGCTGCGATGAAGTTGCCACTATTTATTTATGACTTTCCAGCATCACAGGCACAACTTGCCAAAATAAAAAAAGATAGTGTGGGCAATAAGGTTGCTGACCGCTTTGAACTTTATATTGATGGTGTTGAACTAGCCAATGGTTATAAGGAACTATTGGATGCTGATGAACTTCGCCAACGTTTTGAAAGTGATAATCAACAACGTCAACAACAGAATAAACCTGAAATCCCATTAGATGAAAATCTATTAGCTGCGATGCAATCTGGTTTGCCTGAATGTTCAGGTGTAGCGCTAGGTCTGGATAGGTTAATAATGCTAGTGCTAGATAAACAAGCAATTAATCAAGTGCAAAGTTTTAGTTTTGAACACGCCTGAATTTAATACTTATCATGTATCTTATGGAATTTGGGGGTATAGTATTATTGTAGATTGACTGTAGTCTTATTGTTAAATAGAAGGGTATTAATATGATCAAAAAATATCCTATTTATCAAGCTTGCATGGTGAGTTTAATTTTGTTTTGCTTGCTTGAATTTAGTTACGCTGACGATGGCTTTCAGGAGCAGCGTGATTTATTAGTTGCAGAAATTAAATCAGATGTTCAAAAAAGCAGTGATTTTCTAGACAAAGATCAGCTTGATAGTCGTGTGCTTGATGCTATTTCTAAAGTGCCTCGGCATGAATTCGTACCTCTCAAACAGCGTCGCTGGGCCTATAAAAATCGGCCACTCCCCATTGGTTATGGTCAGACAATTTCACAACCCGTTATTGTTGCCATCATGACGGACTTATTGCAGTTAAAAAAGACTGATCGGGTTCTAGAAATTGGTACCGGTTCAGCTTATCAAGCAGCTGTTTTATCTGAACTGGTTGACAGTGTTTACAGCATTGAAATTGTGGAAGGCTTAGCTGAGCGTGCTGCTAGTGATCTTCAACGTACGGGCTATGGTGATGTTAATACAAGGCAGGGAGATGGTTACTATGGCTGGAAAGAAGCCGCTCCTTTTGATGCCATTATTGTCACTGCGGCAGCGAGCCATATTCCACCACCATTAATCAAACAGCTAAAACCAGGAGGGCGCATGATCATTCCGGTAGGTGGTCAATTTATGGTGCAACATCTGGTGTTAGTAATAAAAGATACTGATGACAGGCTGACTACCCGACAAATATTACCCGTGAAATTTGTTCCGTTGACGGGGCAGCACTAAAAATGAAAGCCAGTCTACCGTTGGCATATTTGTTAGTGATGTCAATTACCTCAGCATCGGCATTGGCATATGAAGTTTTATTGATGCGCTTATTTTCAATAGTTCAATGGCATCATTTTGCTTATATGATTATCAGTCTGGCATTACTTGGTTATGGGATTAGTGGTGTTTTTATAGCATTGAATCGGCAACGTCTGAAACGTCGTTTCCCTACCGTTATTGTGACCAATCTTCTGCTATTCGCCATTGCAATGCCCGCTTGTTTTCTATTGGCTCAGAAAGTGCCTTTTAATCCAGCTGAAATCCTGTGGGACCCACGGCAATTGCTGTATTTATTTGCGATCTATTTAGTACTGACATTACCGTTCTTTTTTGCTGCTAATGTTATAGGTCTATCCTTTTATCAATATAAAGAGAATGTGTCATTTCTCTATGCAGCTGACTTATTGGGTGCGGGTATAGGTAGTGTCGGCATTATCTTGTTACTGTTTGGTCTCTTTCCAGAAAAAATTCTTACCGTGTTGCTCCTTATCGTCATACTTGCAGCAATCATTGTGTCTACTTATGCTTTTGATAGGCAGCAGCTTAATAAAACAAAATGGAATAGTGCCTTTTTAGTTATCGTAGTAATAGCGATACTGTTTTTGCCAAACTTCACAACACTGCAGATATCACCTTATAAAAGTCAAAGTCAGTTACTCACGATGCCTGAGACTAGAATTATTGATCAGCAATCTAGCCCTTTGGGTTTAATTACTGTTGTCGAAAGTAACAAGCTGCCTTTACGTCATGCACCAGGTCTAAGTATTACTGCTGATATTGAGCCACCAGAGCAACTTGCCGTGTTTACTGATAGCGATAATATGTCGGCTATTACTGCTTTTGATGGTAATACTGAAACCTTAGATTATCTGGACCAGATGACTTCGGCATTGCCATATCACTTAAAGTCCTTGTCTGACATCCTGATCTTAGGGGCGGGTACGGGGAGTGATGTTTTACAGGCTCATTTTCACAATATTAAACATATTGATGCCGTGGAAATGAATCCGCAAATTATAAACCTCGTTCAGGAGCAGTATTCACAATTAGCCGGTAATATTTATTCGAGTCCAGAAGTAAATATCCATGTAACAGAAGCACGTGGCTACGTTTCAGTTAATGACAAAAACTACGATTTAGTTTCAATTTCATTAATGGATGCATTTGGTTCAGTAGCTGGCCTCCATTCTATGGCTGAGAATTATTTATATACTGAACAGGCCATACAGCAATATTTACAGCGCTTAAATCCAGATGGTTTTTTGAGTTTTACTCGCTGGATGAAACTTCCACCACGTGATATGCCCAAGCTACTTGCAATGGTGATTAATGTACTTAAGCAGGACAATATTGCTAAACCAGAGCAACAACTTGTCGTAATACGTAGCTGGCAAACTAGTACATTACTTGTGAAGAACGGCAGTATTACAGCAGATGAAATCAATCGCATAAAACAATTTTGTCAGGATCGTAACTTCGATTTGGTTTATTACCCGGGGATAAGCGAACAAGAAGTTAATCAATTTAATATTTTGCAGCAGCCATTTTTATATCAAGCAGCGACTCAATTATTAGGCAATCAGCAGAATGAATTTATTGATGCCTATAAGTTCAATATCACTCCTGCGACTGATGATAGACCCTATTTTTTCCAGTTTTTTAAATGGCAGACCTTACCCGAAATTATTTCATTATTAGACAGTGGTGGGCTTTTTTTATTGGAAAGTGGCTACTTATTACTTATCGCAGCACTTATTCAGGCCTTAGTGGCTAGTTTGTTATTGATAGCACTGCCTTTGTGGTTATGGAAATACAAATTAGGAATTCAGGCCGGCACGCATAATTATAAGCAAGTATTGGTGTATTTTTCCTGTTTGGGGCTGGCATTCTTATTTATCGAAATTGCCTTTATTCAGAAGTTTATTCTGATCCTTCATCACCCGCTTTATGCCATTACAACAGTATTATGTGCCTTTCTGTTGGCGGCCGGTGCGGGTAGCTATTTTTCGAAACGATTATCTAACTATCCAGATAAAATAATCATTATGCTACCCGTTACTATGATTGCACTGCTAAGTATCAGTTACAGCTTGAACTTTGAGGCGATCAATTCTTTTTTACTCTCTCAGAATGATATTGCACGGTATCTAGGGTCAGTTTTATTAATAGCACCACTAGGATTTTTTATGGGAATGCCTTTCCCACTGGCACTTACTAAAGTCGCCCAAACGATGCCTGAACTAATACCTTGGGCTTGGGGCATCAATGGTTGTGCTTCAGTCATCAGCGCCATATTAGCAACACTCATTGCTATGCAGTTTGGTTTTAATGTTTTGATAATGTTGGCCGTAGCTTTATATCTTATTGCTGCGTATCACTTTCCTATTTCAAAGCTTTAGTTTTGAATATTGCTAAGATCTTCAATCATTATTATCAGCTAGGTTTCTAGCATGTGTTATTGAGACCAAGTTTGTACAAGAAGGTTGAAGTTGCTGCCAATCATGGTCAGTTTGTAAGTGTACAAGTGTCGCTGGAGATAAGTGGCTATCATTGCTTTGTTGTCCGTTTGAGTCTGAACGAAGGTAGTCGACTAGTTCTTCTAATGAGGGATTATGACCAACAAGCAATACTCTATGACTTTGTTGAGGACACTCAGTAATAACATTCAATAAGTCTTCATATCGAGCATTATAAATTTGACTGTCGGTATGAATAGTATCGGAGTCTATGCCAAGCGATTGACAGACAATAGTGGCTGTATGAATTGCTCTTTGGGCTGGTGAAGATAATATAAAATCAGGAATAAGATTATTTTGTTGCAAGTCAATGGCTACACGTTTTACATACTGTTGCCCTTTATCTGTTAAAGGGCGGTCAAAATCACCGTCAACAGTGTCCCAAGACGATTTGCCATGACGCAGTAGTAACAGTTCACGCTGATTAGGAATTTTATTATTCATATCGATATCCAAAGAAAAAATAGCTGATGAGTTTTCTCGTATCAGTAATTAAGTTAGGGGTATACAATTAATAGACTTCTGATAAGCGAAAATAAATTATTTATTATTTTAATAAATTCTTAATACCTTCTTGAGCTTGTTTATAACGTAAATTAATTAGAGTCATGGCAACTTGTCCAACATCTTCATATAAATTGTCAGCAAATTCATGAAGATCTAATGCTGGATCATAATTCTTTGAAGTAACAAAATCCAAAATAGCTTCCTCACGTGACTTTGTTTCTTTTCCTGCTTTAGTTCTGAGAAATTCTTTCCAGGAACGTTGTTGCTTCTCATTATTGCAAGAGGAGCAGCAGGGAACAATATTTCCCCAGGCATGTAAACCAAGACTAGATTTATTCATAGGAATAAGGTGATCTTGTGATAAGGATTTACGATTAATTTCGGTATGGCAGAAACAGCATTTGAAATTAAAGAAGCTTAGTAATTCATCTTTCTGAGCTACTTTAGGAACAAAAGGTTCAAAGCCCCTTGCTTCATCATAAAATTTACCGACATCTTGGAGAAAAATTCGAATAGCACTATTAGAAATGTCTGATTTACTTCGAGCCATAATAAAACCTTCTGAATGAGAATTATTGAATTATTCCATCAATCCTGGCAACCATAAGGCAACCTCAGGGAAGCTAATTAAAATAGCTAGCACCACTAACTGAATAATAATAAATGGCACGATACCACGGTAAATAGTGCTTAATTCAAGTGAAGGTGCACTGGCTTTAAGATAAAACAATGAAAAGCCAAATGGTGGTGTTAGGAATGATGTTTGTAAATTGAGTGCAATCAGTAAGGCAAACCATAAAGGATCAAGCCCCATATGAATAGCAATTGGGGCAATGATCGGTACAACAATAAAACATATTTCGATAAAGTCTAAAAAGAAACCTAAGATAAAAATCAGCAACATGCTGATAATTAAAAAGCTCCATTTACCACCGGGAAGGGAGTTGAAAATATCGAAGATAAGCTTGTCTCCACCCATGCCGACAAAGACTAAGCCAAATGCAGTTGCACCAATCAGAATCAAAAACACCATGCTGGTGAGGCGGGTGGTCTGTTGTAAGGCATTTTGTAGATTGGATAAGTTTAATCTGCCATGTAATAGGGCGAGAATCATGGCTCCCAACGCGCCAACAGCTGCGGATTCAGTAGGTGATGCAATACCAAAGAAGATAGAGCCCAATACGGCTAAGACTAATGCTAAAGGTGGTAGAAGGCTTTTAAGAACTTTAAACCCTAGATGTCCATCATCGGAATTTTTTTCGATAGCAGGGGCTAATTCAGGGTGACGCCATGCAACAAAGCCGATATAGGCCATATAAGCAAATACCAGCATCATGCCGGGAACGGCAGCGGCAATAAATAATTGACCAACAGGCACACCAATAACATCACCTAATAAGATAAGGATGATGCTTGGCGGGATGATTTGACCTAATGTGCCTGACGCAGCAATAGTGCCACTGGCTAATGTGGGCGCATAACCATGCTTTAACATGGCAGGGAGGGCAATGACTGCCATAGTGACAACAGATGCACCTACAACACCTGTAGTCGCCGCTAATAAGGCACCAACTGCCACAACAGATATCGCCAAGCCACCTCGAACACGGCCAAATAAACGCCCCATGGTTTCTAACAGTTCTTCAGCAATGCCGGACTTTTCTAAGATCACGCCCATAAAGACAAACAGTGGCACGGCCAGCAGGGTGAAGTTGGTCATGATGCCCCAAATTCGAAGGGGCAATAGATTAAAGAAATCTAAACCAAGAAATATGCTACCAAAGCCTAAGGCAACGGCGCCAAGGGTGAAGGCAACTGGAAAACCTGCCAATAATAAAACGAATAATGCAGCAAACATGACTAAAGCCCAAACTTCCATTATTTGGCCTCCGAAGCAGCATTAAATTTAATAATGTTTTTTAACAAACTTGCTAAGCCTTGCAAAAGAAGTAGGCCAAAGGCGAGTAATAAACTACCTTTAAGAATAAAGCGATAGGGCAGTCCACCAGGATCAGGTGAACCTTCATTGTAATAAAAAGCATTTTCTACAAAAGGCCATGTGGTGATTAAAATGAGCACACAAAAAGGCATTAACAAAAATAAGGTGCCAAATATATTGATTAGAGCACGGTGTTTGTCTGATAAAAAGCGACTTTGGTAGAGGATGTCGACACGGACATGTTCATCATATTTAAGGGTATAGGCTGAACCGAGAAGAAAGATTAAGGCAAATAAATGCCACTCTAATTCTTGTAAAGCAACAGAACCTTGTTGAAAAAGGTAGCGCATAGCAACGTCATAACATATGAGTAGCACCATTGCTAAAACTAGCCACGAAGCAGTTTTTCCTACAAATTCGGTGATGGATTCTATGATTGAAATAAGAGATTTCATTATGATTCTATGTGTTTGTTAAGAAGTGATTTGGCAATAATGACTGCCTGCGTTCTGTTTTCAGCTTTGAGTGTATTTAAAATAGCCCGAACATGTAATTTAACGGTGTGTTCGCTGAGGTCTAAATTAAGGGCGATGCGTTTATTTGACTCACCATTGCAAAGTAGTTCTAGTACTTCTTGCTGTCTTGGCGTGAGAGCAGTTAATGATGAATCTGGCGCTACTGGGTGGTTAGGATGAATAGAAATACCGCTACTCAACATTAATTTGATGGCATTGAGCATATCATCACTTTTCATCGATTTTGACATGTATCCTAGCGCCCCAGCTCTAAGTGCACGTTGTGAATCTTCTGGATCACTAGACGATGTGACGACAATAATCGGGGTATTAGGATGTTGTGTTGAAAGTTGCGCAATACCATCGTAATAGCTCAGTCCTGGCATATTGAGATCAACGAGCATTAATCCCCAGTTATCGGATATTTCTGCAAGTTGTAGTAACTCGGTATAACTACTGGAAAGATGGATTTCTGTTGGTTCATCTAAACGTTGGACCAATATTGAAAGGGCATCTCGGTAGAGTTCGTGATCGTCAGCAATAAGAATTTTCATGTGATGAATGATAGAGCAATTTCTTAGTTAGATGTACTCTTAAAAGTAATGAATACAACACAACTTAATTTACAACAGTTATTTAAAGATAAGCAGGTTCGATTACAAGCGATCATTGCATTGTTAGTATTGGCGATAGGTTTTGCATTATCAATTGCAGGTTTTGTTGAGCTGCAAAATATTGCTAAAGAGCGTTTATATCTTCAAACACAACAACATACCGCAGCACAGCTTAAGCAAATTCAAACAAATATAGGTATTTCACTTGATTCTTTGACTGAAATTGCAGCGCTTTATCAAGCAACAGGTGATGTGTCACGAACACAACTTGCTAGTTATGTTAGTTCTGACACTAAATATCATTCAGGTACTGTCTCACTTGGCTGGGCACCTCAGGTGTTGGGCAAAGATATTTCAGCTTTTGAAACAGAAGTAAAGCAAAGCGATTCGAAATTTAATGTCTATGAAATTACTGGGCATGGCGTGCCAACGCCTGTTAGTAAAAATAAGATTTCCTATCCAATTAAATTTATTATTTCCCCATCTAATAAAGCAATGAAAGCGGGTTTGAACTTGGCTTCGATCGCATCGCGTGAACGGGTGATGAGGAAGGCAGAGCGAATTCAAACCACAGCAATAACTCAACGAATTTCACTTTATGCAGGTAGCCGTCAGTTTTATGGCTTTCAAGCCTTACATCCCGTATTTGATCAAAATAAACTCGGCCAAGAACAACTTGCAGGATTCGTTATAGGAAATTATGACATTCGAGCATTAATTGAAGATGTATTTGTTGATGATAATAGTCAGGTTGATGTTGCCCTATATGATGCAAATACATCAAGTCAGCAATTACTGTATTCATCAACGGATCTATTGGCTAGTGTTGAGGATATTCAAGATCAACAAGGAGTTCATTGGACCTACACATTAAAAGTGGCTGATCAACAATGGATATTGGTGGCATTTCCTAGTTTCAAAACACAGACGGGTATAACGTCATGGCTACCCTATAGTGGTTTGATTGCTGGTGGGCTAATTACCTTATTACTCACCTTATATTTATTTGTTTCTTTGGTGAGAACACGGCAACTGGCCAAGCTATCTATAGATTTAGCTGGCACAACATCAGCATTGGATAATCAAATTAAGCTTAAGCAAGAGGCTGATAAGGCAAATAGAGCTAAATCAGGATTATTGACAGCAGCAAGCCATGATTTGAGGCAGCCTTTACATACCATTGGTCTATTAACAACGCTATTGAAAGGTAGTGATAAAGAAGCTGAACAGACAAAACTAATTGATAAGATTCTTGTGGCAGTAGATGGTATGAATGCCATGTTTATCAGCTTGTTAGATATTAGTTTATTAGAGTCCAACCAATTACCGATCCATACAAAACATTTTTATTTGCAGGATATTCTAGACAAATTAGTACTAGATTTCACCTTGCAGGCGACAGAGAAAAATATCAAATTTTCAACAGTTGAAACGTCTAGTTGTGTTTTCACCGACCCAATATTATTAGAACGAATATTAAGAAACTTATTGTCAAATGCCTTTAGATATACACCTAAAGGAAAAGTTTTATTAGGCTGTAGGCGCCTCAAGAACCATATTAGAGTGTGTGTTTTAGATACGGGAATTGGTTTGTCAGAAGAGGCTAAGGAGAAAGTGTTTGACTCTTTTTATCGTGATAAGCAGGCAAAACAATTATCAGACCAAGGTTTGGGCTTAGGACTTTCTATCGTTCAAGAAGCTTCTAATCTATTAGGCTTAAATACGGGAATGCAGTCAGAGCTTGCTAGAGGGTCATCTTTTTATGTTGATGTGCCTTATGGTAAGCCACAACTAATTGGTGAAGTTCAAGTCATTAAAAAAGCATCTTCGATTGATAAGCTTGTATGGATAATTGAAGACGATGATGCAATACGTTATGGCTTAGAGAAAGTCCTACAATCATGGCAATGTCGAATTGAGAGTTGTGCATCAGGGGGCGATGTTCGGGATTTACTTAAAAATAGTAAACAACCAGATGTGATCATTGCTGATTATCAACTCATTAATGAAACAGGACTTGAATTAGCTAAACAGATACGAGACCACTATCAGATAAATATTCCTGTCATTGTGATAAGCGGTACGACAGATGTCGAAATACGCAAACAAGTCGAGCAGGCGGGACATCACTTTATGATGAAGCCGGTTAGCCCGGATGATTTGAATAGTATGCTCCATCAAATTTAAGTGGTGTAATCCTAAAGGATTAATCCTTCATGGGTATTTTTTTACTCGAGTAGAAACAGCATAATTTAGTTCCCTTTTATTTGAAATGGAATTAAACAATGTTATCTACAATGATTAAAACAACAGTATCAGTCGTATTATTAACAAGTGCTATGGCAAGTTTTGCTGGTGATTTAACGGTTAGTAAAGAAATAACTGTTAATGCTAGCCCTGAAACAACGTGGAAGATGGTCGGTGACTTTAATCATCTAGATGTTTGGCATCCAGTAGTGGTCGGCAGTCAACTAACTCAAGGTAATAGTAATTCAGCAGGTGCTGTACGTTTATTAACACTAGGTAATGGTGCGACGATTACAGAGAAGTTAGTTTCAAATAATAATGCACTAAAAAGTTATACTTACGCAATCACTACATCACCACTACCTATAGCGGATTATGTCTCTACTATTACCGTTTCAGAAGCAGAAGATGGTAAATCTACAGTGACATGGATCTCTAGTTTTGATGCAGATGGTGCCACCGATGAAGAAGCGATAAGTACAATTTCAGGCATTTATGATGCGGGTTTGAATAGTTTGAATAAGCATTTTAATAACTAATAATAGTTAATAGCCTCCAATAAAAGCAATATTGGGGGCTGTTTTTTATAAATTTAGCTTTCACTTCATATTCTGATTAGATTTCATGGTACAGTTTCTCTTATAATTTAATCGTTCGAATGACCAAAGGATGGAAGTGATGGCTGAACAGAATCGAGATCAAGTTAAACAAAATCTCCAAAATACCAATCAATGGATACGAATTCTCTATATGGTGTTATTTTGGATTGTTTTATATTTCTCGATGGTCGTGACGGGAGTATTAATTTTTATTCAGGTTTTATTTGCACTAATTACAGGTGAAGATAATAAAAATTTACGCAATTTCTCTGCAGATTTAACCAAATATATTAATCAAATACTTTTATTTCTAACCTACAATGAAGATCGTAAGCCTTTTCCTTTTGCTGCATGGGGTGAAGTAGAAGAACATGCTCCGATAGAAGCAGAAGTGGTGGTAGAAACAGATGAGAATGATATTAGTACTGAAACGTCAGTGGAAAAATATATCCGTTCTCAAGATGGTAAATAGAAAAAGCTAAGCTATGTTAATTGTCATTTCCCCTGCTAAAACACTGGATTTTGATACAGCTCCTATTACGACAGAGCATAGTCAGCCGCGTTTTTTAAAGCAATCACAGCAGCTGATTAATGATTTACAAAAGCTATCATCTGCAGATATCGCTTCATTGATGAAGTTGAGTGATAAGCTGTCTGGGCTAAATATGGCCCGCTTTCAAACATGGTCGACACCTTTTGATTTAGATAATGCCAAACAAGCGGTTTTAGCATTTAAGGGTGATGTTTATACAGGTTTAGATGCCGACACGCTCGATGCTGATGGTTTTGAGTTTATACAACAACATCTGCGAATTTTATCTGGGCTTTATGGCGTTTTACGACCATTAGATTTAATGCAAGCTTATCGCCTTGAAATGGGGACTAAATTTGCCAATATCAAAGGTAAAGATTTGTACCAGTTTTGGGGAAGTGAACTGCGTGAGTCTATTGAAGCTGAATTAGATGATGGTATTTTGATTAACTTGGCCTCGAATGAATATTTCAAAGCAGTAGAAGCTAAAAAGTTAAATGCACGGATCATTACCCCCGTGTTTAAAGATTGGAAAAATGGTCAATATAAGATTATTAGTTTTTATGCTAAAAAAGCTCGGGGTTTGATGAGTCGTTATATCATCGACCAGAAAATTGAAGAAGCAGAACGTATTAAACAATTTGATGTGGATGGTTATCGCTTTAGCCCTGAGATGTCAGCAGCAGATGAATGGGTATTTATTCGCGATCATGCGTGAACGATAATTTCATTTTTCCTGATGAGTAATATGCCAGAATGATCGCACATTAGATTGTAATTCAGACAAGTAGAATGTGATGGCGATTTCTTCAGTTGCAGCCAAGATACAGATGAGTGTGGCGAGTTGAAATGGCCACACAATATCAAATATAAATAATACAAAAAATGCTAAGCCAATGCATATCACGGCAACTTTGACTAACCATGTGTGATAACTCGTAAAAGAATGGAATTTGATGAGTCCAATCAATGGCGGCGTAATAAAACTGAGCGTTGCTAAAACAATAACAATCAACTCACGATGAACAATCTCAGGCCAGAGCCACCATATTGATATTGCCATAATGGTATAAATTACCAGATCACCACTACTATCAAGCAATGCGCCGAGCTCACTTTCTTGGTTGAGCAATCTAGCGGCTAGGCCATCGAGAATATCAGTTAGAAATGTGAACGCTAATAGCCATAAAAATTCATTGCCATAGCCAAACCACGCCAACCATAGCAAAACTGGCGCTGCTATAAAGCGGAAGCAGGTGAGCATATTGGGCAAAGTTAATAATGCTTTTAATGTTTTATTGTGTACTTTCATATCGTAAATGTAGCTAATAAGGGAGCATGGTCGGATAAACGGTTCCAGATCTTTTGGCTTGGCCGCTCACATGATGTGACTTCTAAACCACGGAAATAAACCCTATCCATCTTTAATACTGGCAACCAAGCAGGAAACGTTTTGGCATAGCGATGATGTAGGGTTCGGTAAGCTTCTTTCAGCTCTAGACGTTGAGCAAGATGTTTTTCCGCTTGCCCTGTCCAATCATTAAAATCACCTGCGACAATCAATGGTGCATCATGAGGAACATGCTCATTAATTCGTTTGCATAAGGTTTTAAATTGACCTCTGCGTTCCATTGCCATTAAACCTAGGTGGATACAAATTATATGTATTTCTTTATCTGAATTAGGTAATGTGATTACGCCATGTAATAAACTACGACTGGCCCAACTATAGGGCGATACATTGATGTTTTCCCAGCGATGAATGGCATATTTGCTCAATATGGCATTGCCATGATCACCAACATCGTAGACAACATTCTTGGCATAAGCAAAATGAGGCCATACATCGTGAGCTAGGAACTCTGAATGAGATTTTTCAGGCCAGTTTTTATAATTCTTCTCATGTTCTGTATGTTGCCCCTGCATTTCTTGCAAAAACAATATGTCAGCATCTGAAGCAACTAGGGCATCTCGAATTTGATGCAATATGAAGTGACGGTTACTAGCACTAAACCCTTTGTGGAGGTTATAAGTCAGAATGCGTAATTGATTGTCTGACATAGGGTATTAACTCTCTAGACTAATAACTCGAATGTTAACGATAGCACGTCTATAGATATAAGAAATAGTCTATTCAGTTTCTTCTTGCTCTTGATTAAAACTTTCTATAAAGGCCATCAATTTTTCTTGAACAAGCTCATATGTAGAGTCGATATTAGTAGCAATGTCGCCTTCCAATACACTTAATCCAGTTAATATTTCTCTTGCTTCACTAAAGCCTGTATCAATACCACCACTAATAATCTCTGTAAATTTCGTCACTGCTTCTTGCTCAGATAACTCTGGATGCTGTTCTTGATAGGAGCTAAAAAAGGCTGTGCTTAGTGATACGATACGTTCAGCTGTTGCTTCAGGACTAACATCTAAGCCTGAATCATAGGTGTTTTGAATGGCGTTATCACCCATGGTGGCCTTTAGTGCTTCGTTAATTCCTTCTAATGCAGCTTTTAATACGAGTGCTTGAGGTGATCCAGAAGCAGCACTAACATTTATCGCAGATTCAAGAATAGCTGCATTCAATTCCTTTTTTGCTGTATTTCTAGCATGTGCCAGCTCTGATACTTTAGGACCAATAGGGCCATTTTCTTTCTTATTATCAGCTTTTGCTAACTCTTTTACGCTTTCATTAAATTGAATGACCATCAGATATCTCCAGTTCAGCACTATATAATTATCGTATCGGTTATTCAGATGATTACTTTAGTAAATATTTGAATTTAAACAAAATGGGTGTGAATGAAAAAAGAAAAGATAATTACTTGAACTCTGTTCATTCTGCCCCCATCTGCTGACTTTCAAGTTAATAAACATGCCAGATGGAGGCACAATTTAATGAGTGTTGATGCACATAAGGAAACGCTTGGTTTCCAGACAGAAGTTTCACAATTATTGGATCTAATGATCCACTCGTTATATAGCAATAAAGA
>ENA-ORXI01001042-ORXI01001042.1-sediment-metagenome-genome-assembly--contig:-NODE-1042-length-22406-cov-8.692821_pt1 | contig 22406 bp, 15 predicted proteins | sample MGYA00237861_ERZ511468 | MGnify/ENA primary metagenome ERZ511468 (study PRJEB26299, sample SAMN06266213) | sediment metagenome | isolation source: Hudson Canyon methane seep mesocosm | place...
GAGGTGTCTGTAGAAGGTTATAAAAGTCAGTCATGGGATGAGTTTGAACATCAACCCATGGATATCGTGATTACAGTTTGCGATAACGCAGCGGGTGAAACCTGTCCTGTTTATTTAAATAAAGCAGCCCGTGTGCATTGGGGATTAGTTGACCCAGGTCATGTTGAAGGCACTGATGAAGAAAAAATTGCCGCCTTCGAAAAAACTTATGCGATATTAGAGCAACGTATTAATAAAATGCTAGTTTTGCCGTTGGAGTCTATGCCATTAGATGATGTGGTCTCAGAACTTAAAGCGATGGCTGAAGAGGGTTGATTGATGACTGAAAAACGACATGATATGGGGATATTTGAACGTTATCTGACGTTGTGGGTAGGCTTGTGTATAGCAACTGGAATTCTACTCGGGGCTTATGCGCCTGAATTTGCTAAAACACTGGATGGACTAAGTATCAATATTAATGATGCTCCGGTGGTATCTATACCTATTGCCATTTGTTTATTCTTTATGATGTACCCCATCATGGTGAAAATTGATTTTGCAGAGGTAGTGAAGGCGGGCAAGAGTATTAAGCCAGTATCTCTGACACTGATTGTCAACTGGGCAATCAAGCCTTTTACCATGTATGCCATAGCCTATTTATTTTTGGGCGTGTTGTTTCAGAAGTTTATCGGCACGGATGCTATGGATTTGGTAAAACTGCCATTTGGGTTAGACCTGCCAGTGGGCGAGCAGTATGGTGCTGGCACGGTAGTGATGGAACAAGGCGTAAAAATGCTATCAGTGCCTTTATGGCGTAGTTATCTGGCAGGCTGTATTTTGCTGGGTGTCGCCCCTTGTACTGCGATGGTTTTAGTCTGGGGTTATTTGGCTAAAGGGAATGCCGGTCATACACTGGTAATGGTTGCCATTAATTCTTTGATCATGTTGCTGTTATTTGGTGTGATCGGTGGGTTTTTACTCGGTGTTGGTCAGTTACCTGTACCTTGGCAGGCGTTATTGTTATCAATCAGTATCTATGTGGCATTGCCTTTGTTTGCGGGGTATTTTTCTCGTCGCTGGATTATTGCTCATAAAGGACTGGATTGGTTTGAGCAAAAGTTTTTACATATATTGACCCCAATTACCATCATCGCCTTATTACTGACTCTGGTTTTGTTATTCTCCTTTAAGGGGGAGGTCATTATTGACAACCCACTCACCATTTTATGGATTGCTATCCCATTAGCGATACAGACCATCTTGATATTTGCAGTTACTTACATTGCTGCTAAATTTTGGGGGTTTTCTTACGAAAATGCGGCACCTTCCGCATTAATCGGCGCATCTAATCATTTTGAAGTCGCTATTGCTACTGCTGTGATGTTGTTTGGCTTATCTTCAGGTGCTGCATTGGCAACAGTTGTCGGGGTGTTGATTGAAGTACCTTTAATGCTGGCATTGGTTGGTTTTTGTAACAGAACCAAACACTGGTTTCCCGAATAAATAGATAGCTAGAGCTGACTTGAATTCGCTATGATTCAATCAGCGGACTAAAGTCTGCTCTACACCTTGTCTATCTTTAGCCAGTAATAGATAAAATGCAGGGACCATAAATAAGGTAAACAAAGTCCCGACACCTAAACCGCTACTAATCACCAGTCCAATATCAAAGCGACTGGCTGCTCCAGGTCCTGAAGAAACCAGTAATGGAATCATGGCTACAATCATCGATACTGTTGTCATCAGCACGGGTCTTAAGCGAATTTTGGCTGCTTGTTCTACCGCCTCACGCTTTGCTAAGCCCTGGTGAGTTTGCAGTTGATTTGCAAATTCAACAATTAGAATGCCATTTTTTGCGACCAGACCAATAAGCGTAATCAAACCGACTTGTGTGTAAATATTTATCGAGGCAAAACCCAGCATAATAAAAGCCAATGCGCTGGCAATCGATAGTGGCACTGAAATCAAAATGATTAATGGGTCTCGCCAGCTTTCAAATTGTGCTGCCAACATCAGATAGATAATCAACAAGGACATAAAGAAAGTAATAATCAATGCATCACCCTGTTGGGCATACTGCCGCGACCCTCCCGTATAATCATAACTATAGCCACGCGGAAAATTTTCTTCTGCCTGTTGTTCCAGGTAGCTCATTGCATCCCCTAAAGATACGCCAGCTGCCATCATGCCCGAAAGGGTGAGACTGTTAAGTTGTTGGAACTGAGTTCTTTTACTGGGCTCAACTGAATTTTCAATATGTACCAGAGAGGATAAGGGCACTTGAGCCCCCGATGCGGTGCGCAAATAGTAATTGTCGAATACAGTTGTATCAAGGCGTGATAAATCGGCTACTTGAGGGATAACTTTATAACTACGACCCTGCAAATTAAAGCGGTTAACATATTGACCGCCTAAAAAAGTAGATAGATTTTGACCTATTTCCTGCATGCTCAAGCCCAGCTCGGCAGCTCTGTCTCGATCTATCACTAAAGTGGCTTTAGGGCGGTTAAAGTTAACATCTTTCATTAAAAAGTTAAACTGCCCGCTTTGCATGGCAGTGTTGAGTAACTGCTCTGCTACCTGATCAAGTTTACTATAGTCAGCGTCAGAAATGATCACAAATTGCAACGGCAAGCCACCGCCTGAGCCTGGCAAACTAGGGCGTGGAATAATCGCGGTCTGAAAACCTGCAACCTGATTGGCCTTAGCTTGTAGTTCTGGCTGTATCTCCATTTGTGAACGCTTACGGTTAAAAGTTGATGGCATTTTAAAGCCGCCAAACACCGTATTACTGTTTCCAGCAAAGCCAAGCAGCCAGAAGCTTTCATCATATTCCGGGATAGACTCAAACTGTTTTAATAGCTCACGGGAGTAGGTTTCTGAATAATCCAGCGTTGCTGTTTGTGGGCCATTAGCCATAAAAAACAAGATGCTTTGATCTTCTGTGGGGGCCAGTTCTTTTTGTGACAGGTTAAACATAAAGTAAAGACTGATCATCACCAGAACAGCAAAGCTAACAATGATTCCTGAAAATTCAAGTACAGAATGTAATAAACCTTGATATGCTTCAGCAAGGCCATTGAATGCACCTTCCACAACACGTTCAAAGCTGGAACTTGCACCTTTATCTTTAAGTACTTTAGAGCTAAGCATGGGCGCTAAGGTGAGTGCAACAATACTAGAAATAATGACAGCGCCAACCAGTGAAAAAGCAAATTCAGTAAATAGCGTGCCGACCAAACCGCCCATAAAACCAATAGGAATGTAAACAGCAACCAGAGCAACGGTGGTGGCAATAATGGGTAGAACCAGCTCTCGAGTTCCCTGAATGGCCGCTTCAAATCTGCTTGCGCCTAATTCGATATGGCGATGAATGTTTTCCACCACGATAATGGCATCGTCAACGACCAGCCCTATGCCCAATACCATGGCAAGCATGGTTAATAAGTTGATGGAAAAGCCCATTAATAACATCAGAAAAGTCCCACCTATAAGAGATAGTGGCACGGTGACTGAGGGTACGATGGCTGCTCGAATGGAGCCAAGCGTCAAATAGATAATTAACAGCACAATAAGGACAGCAGCAATCAAAGTGTAAATAACTTCGTCTATAGAATCCTGAATAAATTGACTGGCATCATAAGGCAATAGAATATGCAGTTCTTCGGGCAAGTCTTTTTCTATTTCCAGTAATTCTTTACGTACTCGCTGGGCAACGGTTAAGGGGTTTGCTCCTGGTGCTTGCTCAATGCCCATAAAAATGGCATCTTTGCCTTTATACCAGTTGACTGAATCATAATCTTCGCTACCCAGTTCTATATCAGCAATATCATTTAAATGAATTAAAGTATTATTTCGTTTAGCTACGATTAACTGTTTAAAGTCCTGTTCCGTGCTTAAATCTGTGCTTATGTTTAGATCTATTTTGACTAACGATCCCTTGGTCTGACCCGCACTGGATAAGTAGTTATTTTCGCGTAATACATCGCTGACATCTTTAGCGGTAATCTCTAATGCCGCCATACGAGCAGGATCCAGCCATATACGCATGGCAAAGGTTTTATTGCCGAGTAACTGGGCTTTTCCTACCCCCTGTACCGCCTGAATTTTAGGCTGCACCACACGCAGCATATAATCACTGATTTGAGAGGGCTGCATACTATCGCTATACAAGGCGAGGTAAATCAATGCTGTGCTATCACCGGTTTGTGAGGAAATAACAGGGTCTTCTGATTCGGCGGGTAATACATTGCGCTGACTGGCGACTTTGGCCTGAATTTCTGCAACAGCAGCATTCGGATCATAATTAAGACGCATATGCGCTTCTATGACTGATCGACCCTGGCGACTAGTCGAAGATAAATAATCAATACCATCTGCTTCTGAAATGGCTTGTTGCAAAGGGGTGGTGATAAAACCTTTGATTAATTCACTGTCAGCGCCAGGGTAGGCAGTAGTAATTGTTACCACCGTATTTTCAGTTTGCGGATATTGACGTAACTCTAGTGCAGTTATAGAGCGTAATCCAATCACCAGAATCAGCAGGCTGATCACACTGGCAAGAACAGGGCGCTGGATAAAAATATCAGTAAATTTCACTGCGCTAGTTCCTCGTTACGTTCACCAGGCACAGGTTTTTTATCAATGGAAACAGCCATATCGTTGCGCAATTTAATTTGTCCAGCGCTAACAACTCGGTCGCCTACTTTTAGTCCTGTTAAAATCTCAATTCGGCCCGCTTTGCTTAATCCTGTTTCTACTTGTCGACTCTTAACAATTGAGCCGATCTCGGTCGTTTTAATCACAAACACAAAATTGCCATAAGGGTTATAAGTGATGGCCGTATCGGGTAGGGTTAATAGCTGTCTACTATGCTCTGATAACACCTTTACTTCGGCAAACATGCCTGGGTATAACAAACGACCAGCATTAAGCAGGGTTGCACGTATTTTTATTGCACGACTATTGCGATCTATAAGTGGGCTAATCGTGCTGATTTTGCCCTTAAATATTTTGTCGGGATAGGCCTGCACGGTTAATTGCACTTGTTGATTCAAGCTTAACCGTTGCAAATGCCGTTCAGGTAATTGAAAGTCTATATAAATGGGGGCTATCTGTTGTAGAGTGACAATTGCAGAACCGGGTGTCAGATACTGACCTAAATTAATATTCCGTATGCCTAACTCACCCGCAAAAGGAGCTCTGATCATTTTTTTCTCAATAACTGTCTTTTTAGATTGCACCGAAGCACGGATCTCATCGAGTAGGGCGAGATTCTGATCAAAATCAGACTTTGAAACAAAATCTTTACTGATCAGTTTTTTACTGCGATTAAATTGAATTTGAGCCAGTTTTTTTTCTGCTAATAAACCGTTTAATTCTGCTTTATCAGTTTCAGAATCCAGCTCAACGAGTAATTGGCCTTTTTTTAGCTGTTGCCCAGAATTAAAATGAATGGTTTTCACCTGGCCTGCAACTTCATTAGTGACGGTCACCCCTGAAACAGCCACTAAGCTACCTACGCTATTTAATGATGATTGCCATTGCTGCTGTTTTACTTCAGTCGCTGCTACAACAGCAGGTGGAGGTGGTTGTTGAAGGTCCATCGCTTGTTGCATCTGATAATATTTAAAACCAAACAAACCGCCAAAAATCAACAGGGATAAAATTAAGCTTATGATAAATCGTTTAATCATATTAACTGGCGTGAGCCTTATGGGTAAGGTGATGGTTTAGTATCATATATTATTTGGCTAAATTCTGATTTTTAAAAGTAAGATGGGTAGCTGTTTTAGTATTAATCGGTGCAAAAGTTTTTATACTTTAATATAGCTATTAACAAAGCACAGGTTAGCAAAAAACTGTCCCATCTTGTTCCCATGCTCCCGCGTGGGAATGCCTGCCTAGGGTCACAGCACGGTATGCATTCCCACCGAATACAAACGAGAAGCCTATGGTTTGTTCACTGGCATGTATTTTAATCACCTTCTCCAGAGGGAGAAGGCAGGGATGAAGGGGAAATAGACTGCAACAACTTATGGTTTCCAGCCGTCATTTATCAATGGTGGATAACGCTAGCGCTTATCCACCCTACAGACACAGTAGACCATGATTGTGCTTTGTAATAGAATTGATTTAAGTCTCTTTTTAATGAGCTATGACTGATTTTATTTAAAATTTAAATACTCCCGTATAAAGCAATGAAAAATCATCACTTCTTAATCTTTTTATTATTAGCTTTTTTTGTCGCTGGCTGTGAAGATTCTGCTGATAATCAAGCAAGGCTTGAAAAACCGCAAAAACAATTAACTGCAGCGAAAAAAACTCCTCAACAAACTAAAAAACCGGTTGTTCTAAAGAAAGCGGCTAAACGGCCAAAAGCCGTGACTAAAATGAAATCATCTCAAGCTGAAATGCAGGATGAAACAGAGCAAAAGGTTTTGGATTTATCGTTACCCACTGAATTTCAGCAAACTAGAATAGTTGATAAAAGTTCAAATACCAATCAGCCAGCGTATTTACCCGATTTGTTTGCTGACAAAAACAATAAAAAAGCCAATACCGTACAAATTGATGGAAAGTTAATGGCCAGAGAGGAAGAGGAAAGGGAAAAACAGAGAATAGTGGATGGTGTCGGGGTAGGTATTAGGTTGACTCCATAGTGAGCAACATTGGTTATTATAAGTGTTCAATACCGTGCAGGCCTTAGTGAGCAGGATAATGACTGTATCTGATTGTCTGAGAGCATTATATTTCTAGGTCATTCATGTTTATATTTAGATGATGGACAGAAGTATTAAATTGGGGGGCAATGCTGTTGAATTAGGACAAAAAGGACTCAAAGATATGTTAGGAAGTGAGGCTTTAGCCTCGCCTGAAACATACGAGGCTAAAGTCTCACTTCCTAAGTCAACAGCATTGGGGGAATGGTGGAGAATTACTGCTAGGCAGGTAAGTATTTTCTGATGACGTGTAATCATTAGCTTTTATTCTAAGTGCTTTTGTGTCAAAATCGGAATGAGAATAATAATCAAAGAGTTGAAGGAAGCCTTGATCTATTATGGGGAAAAGAACAGAAAAAAGTATTCGCATACTGATTGCAGAAGACCATGAAATTGTTCGCTGTGGACTAAAAACTATACTAGATCAGCAGCATGACCTGGAAGTGATTGGAGAAGCCTCAAGTTGCAAAGAAATCTTATCACTCATTTCATCTCTTAACCCTGATGTCACTTTACTTAACTTAACCTTAAGTGATGGAGGTAGTTTAGATAGTATTGTTAAACTCAAAGACCTTTGTCCAAATTGTAAAGTACTGATTTATACAGCCTCTACCAATAAAGAAATTCATCTGCTTGCTTTACGCTATGGAGCTGTGGGGGTTTTACTTAAAAGTCAGACAGCAGAACTGGTTTGTAAAGCTGTTCGTAACGTCCATCTAAACGATGAGCTTTGGATTGATAAAACACTCACAACTGAAATGTGGAAACAGCATATGGAATCCACTAATGCATCAGAAACTAAAGCTTCTTCATCCCCGTTAGCATCTACTACCAATAAATCTAATTCACCTGCTTCCATATGCCCTCAAAATACACTCACTCCCCGTGAAAATCAGATAGCCTGTTTTTCATCAAAAGGACTAACAGCAAAACAGATTGGTGAGGAATTATTCATCAGTGAAAAAACAGTACGAAACCAACTCACCATTATTTACAGCAAGCTCAATGTTAAAAATCAATTGGAATTGACCATTAATTGCATTGATTGTAATTTTTTGAACATCTGTAATAAATAATGCATTGATATCGGGATAGTTGTCCCAGCTAAAAAGGGACAAAACACTCAAGCTTTCAATGTAGTAAATATGCTCAAATAGGGAAAACCTTTCCTGCTTGATTAATTAAAATGAGTCAGCCTCTATCGCCCAAGACCGAACACCGTATTGATAAAAGGACAGCAATGGCTTGCCCTGTTTATGTCCATGGCATCACGGAAAGTGGAGAGCGCATTAAAACCCACGCAATCACGGACAATATTAGTCAGGGCGGCTTATTCCTACAAACTTCACTAGCCTTAAAACTGGGGAGTGTTGTCTTTACCATCACAGGATTACTGAGTGGAGCAAGACTTGCTGTACGCGGTAAAGTGGTGCGTGTTGAAAAGAAAGGTCATGGTTTATCGGGTTTGGCTGTGTGTTTCAGTCAGCATCGAATAATTCCTGCTCTCTAGAAAATAAAATATCTTATTCGTTGGCTATATGTACTGGTCCGTATTGAAAAGAAAGAACATGCCTTATCTGAATTTGCTGTGTGTTTTAGTCAGTCGAGATTAATGCCCTCACTTTAACCATAGTTGACACAGTCTCCCCCTCATTTCTATTAGTCCATCAATCGAAATAAACCTGAGATGCATAGGGATAATTATCCCGAAACGATAATAAACTTAAGTCTGATAATATAGGGATAATTATCCCATGTGTTTCATGCCTAATGTTGTTATCTTAGACATCGAACTTTGTTCAATCTGAAGGGCTGCTCGAGAACTAATTTTATATATGTTGAAAACCCTTAATTATCGGAATTATCGGGTAAGGCCATAATTAATTTATAAAAAACCGGAGTATTTTATGAAAAATATATTGAAAAAACTACTAACTGTACTTGCCTTAAGTCTTTGTACTTTTGTGGTCAGTGCAGGAAACCAAGGGGCAGCCAATGGTAAACCGTTTGTTGAAATTAATGGTCAAATTGCTGAAGTGATTGATGCTATAGACGATCATATCGCTGATTATGATGCCACTGTTCGAAGAATAGATGCCTTGGAATTAGACTTTCAGGGTCAAATTGATGCACTGAGTGGCGAAATCGCAGTGTTAGATGCAGAAGCTGAGCTATTACGTACTGATATAACCACAGCATCAGATTTGGCTACACAAAATGGAACGGATATTGCCGGGTTAACAGCTCGTCTAGCTGAAATTGACAGTGCAATAGCCGCGCTTGAAGCTGATACAACAGGTGCTGATAACGCTGCTGCTATAACAGCTCTTGAAGCAGAAGATCTGGTTATACGAGAAGAAATTGCTACAAGTTCTACAGGCCTATTGGCAACAGTAGATAACCTTCTAACAAATTATGCCACTGCTGATATGTTAAATATTGCGGTTCAAGACTTACAGAATCAAATCGATACTAAACAAGATGATATCATTGGAAACTGTGGATCGGGTGCAATAAAAGTCGTAAATGATAACGGAACAGTTCAATGTAATTTTTATAACCCAGCAGGGGACTTGGTGCGTTATTTTCGTACTAGCTCTTACCAGGATTTAGATCGTACTTCATATCAACAGTCTTATACATACAATTGTGGTTTGTGGAGTACCTGCACAGGTTATAGAACAGTTATAACTTCTTATGGTGACAAGAACGTCTTAGTGAGTTGTGCGAGTGGTTATCAAATTGCTGGTGGTGGTTTTCGATATTGGGATGGTAATTCTAACTTAGTACAAGTTACAGCTAACCATTTTAACGGTAATGGTTGGTACGCTTCTTTCAATCAAACCGCGACCTCTAACACTAATGGACATTATGGATATGTTTATGCAAATTGTTTGCGTGTTAATTGAGTAAATAGTAGTAGGTAGGCAATTGATTTGTGAAAGCGGGTTTGTTACCAAAAATAAAAATTGTATTGGGGTAAGTGTTTTTAAGTAGCTTAAAGAGCGTTTAAAACTTCTTACCCTTTTTTATTAAATAGAGAGCATTAATGCCAGGTAACAAAACGCTTTTATCCTCTGTGGTCATACTTATTTTTATTGCCATTGTCTTCTGGACCCAGTCACGTATGCCAGCTTTAGGGGAAAAGGCTGAAAGCGGTGACCGAACCAATATCAGTGCCATAGCAGTAGATGTGGTTTTTGTGACTGATGCAGCACAGCCTTATATCGAACGTGTATTTAAAACAGCCGCTAATTGGGCTTATACCAATTGGAAGGGCATGCTTTTTGGCTTTTTATTTGGTGCCGCCTTTCTTTCATTATTGCAGTTTATTCCTCGCCCAAAAAGAACCAGTAATCGCTATGTTCGGAGTTTAGGAGGGCTTTTTCTTGGCGTACCTTTGGGGGTTTGCGTTAATTGTGCAACACCCATTGCCTATGGTATGTTTAATTCCGGAGTTAGGCTAGAGTCTTCCTTGGCCATGTTACTGAGCTCACCCACATTGAACATGATTGTGGTAAGTATGGCATTTTCATTATTACCTTTTCATTTGGCAGTATTAAAAATAGTCACATCGATCGCCGTTATTCTTATTTTAGTGCCTCTGCTAATAAGTTTGTCAAAAAAATCAATTAAAAACCCTGAGTCTGCACCGGACACCATCTCTGGTTTGTTAGGGGGCAGTGCAACGATAGATAGATCGCTTCAATGCGATATTCTAGGTGCCCCACAAACCTGGGCTCAAGCTATCTCACAATCAACATGTGCATTCTGGTTAAGTTTTCGTTTTATAGTGAAACAAACTTTACCGCTAATGATAGTTGCCGGTCTATTCGGCGCTGCTTTAATTGAAGCCTTACCTACGGAAGACTTAACTAACCTGTCATTGAATCCTTTGGCAGTGTTCATTTTTGCAAGTATTGGGACTTTTTTACCAGTACCCATTGCCTTTGATGTTATTGCAACAAATGCACTTATCGCAGCCGGTTTACCCATGGGACTTGCTGCTACGCTTTTATTTTCCTTGGGTATTTTTAGTATTTATCCAGCACTAATTATCGCGAGATATATATCTGTAAAGCTAAGTGGTTTATTGTTTGTCAGCGTGATTGGAGTCGCGGTGATGGTTGGCTATGCGGCGGGAGAGATTGATGATCGATTCCATGAAAATGCTTCATTAGCCATTTCAAGTGGCTTAATAAATTCAACGATTCATCACGATATACAAGCTGCATTAACCGAGTGTGAGAGTTTTAAACATAATGAGACTAAAGAACTTTGCCTAAGTAGCTTGCAGCGTAGCAAGGTATTTGCCAATACTCGAAGTGCAGACTGTGCATCAATTGACGCTGACAAATTGGGTACTCAATTTCCACAGGCTATGAAGTTTTGCAATGAGCTTGTTGCCTTTGTGAATAATCGAAAACATGCCCTCGATGTGAAATCCCTGGGTCAGTGTGAAACTTTATCTAAACCTGAATTTATAGCGGACTGCATGCACGGCTATATTATAAAGAATGCGATTACTCTTCCTACAATTAAGGTGTGTGATGAGTTAAGTAATCCTGATCTGCAACGTGATTGCAGAAATAACCTTGTTGAAGGTCGCTTGAGCTTGGCAACCGTTGAGGCCTGTCAAATTGACCTAAGCCGAAATGAAGCCATTGATTGCTACGATCGTATGAACGGCAGAATAGCTTCAGCATTCGAAAGTTTTGACACTTGTGAGTTATTAAGCTCAAATGTCGCTCAAACTTATTGCAAACGAGATGTTTACAGGCAGCGAATACATCACTTTAACGATTATGCGGTTTGTGCAGCGTTAAATAATTCTGAAATGACTGAGGAATGCGAGAAAATGGCAATCTCCGCAAGAGCTTTGCAAGAAAATAAGCCTGAATTGTGCTTACAACTTAGCAGTATTTGGGAGCGAAATTACTGTCACATCGTGTTGAAAACCAAGAAAGTACTTACCCTAAAACAAGAACGCCATTTAAATGATTTTTTCACCACTGATCATGTAGATGCCATTAATTTAAAGACGTTTGCTGGGGTTACTAACAAATTACCAATAAAGCCTTTATTACCGCTTAAGAAATTTTATACAAATAATGAAGTGGAAATTACATTTATTGAGCATCAAGTCAGTAAAAAACAAAAGGGCACAAACTATCGTTTAGCTTCAGCAGGTGAATTGGGTTTAACTAAAACATGGGCATTTAATTTATCAGATCTACATGAGCCCTTTAAATATGGCAAGGGTATAGCCTCGGGTGACTTTAACAATGATGGTTGGCCCGATTTAGCATTTGCGACAGAATTTGGAGCCAAAATTTTTCAAAATACTGGAGAGGGTCGTTTTGTCGAGCATATCTTACTTTCACCAGCAGATTCAAGTTGTAATGCCTTTGTTGTGACCTTCGTTGATATTGATGATGACGGCTGGCAGGATACTTATGTCAGCTGTTATGGCGGTGCAAATTATTTCTTCAAAAATAATCGAGGCACGTTCACGGGGGAAATATTGCTTAGATTGGAGTCAACGAAACGAGTTTTGACCATGTCTTCTGCTTTTGGGGATATAGACAATGACGGCGATCTTGATTTTATTTTGGGTAACTGGTCATACGGTACTGAAAAAGGTTTTTTACCTTTACGCTCAGAAAATATATGGTATTTAAATGACGGAAAAAAATTTATACCTGAGACTAAAAATGAAATATTAGGAGAGACTCTCTCGGTACTATTATCTGATGTCAACAATGATAAGGCCACTGATGTATTCATCGCAAATGATCGGCAGCATCCAGATGTAATTTACTTTAGTGATGGGAGAGGTAGGCATGTAGCATTGCAAAGTAACGATGGAGTAATAGGGCAAACTTCTTTAAATAATATGGGTTACGAATCAGCGGACTTTAACAACGATTTACTACTAGATTTGTTTTCTGCCGATATGTCCTTTGCTCCCGGTGAAGATAGGGGTTATTGCGATTTTATTGGTGCAAATCCTGATAAAGAACGCTGCCAGTGGTTTTTAGAAGGTATTACTGCTCTCAAAGATATTAATGTTTCTTGGTGTGCTAAGCAAAAGAGCTATCAAAAACAGGAATGTTTTACGGCATTACTGACGGAAATTTCCAAGCGCGGCCAAGTAGAGGATTTATGCGGAAAAATATCGCCAGTTTTTTCTGGGAAGCAAGAGTTATGTGAAAATTTAGCCGAAAAAGTTGATTCAAATCAGACTGTAAGTTTTGAGGGTTACCTCCCACAAGTACAACGTAATCAGTTATTAATAAATAATTCCGATGGTAAATTTTTAAACGCTACGATAGAAATGGGTGTTGAAGCCAGTTATTGGAGTTGGAATGCAAAGGCAGCTGATCTAGATAACGATGGTTGGCAAGATATTTATGTAGGCAACGGGTTTGACTTTGGGGTACGTGAAAGAGGCATACACAGCAATGTGTTTTATCACAACCAAAAGGGCGAAAAATTCACACAAGAAAAAGAGTCATTTGGATTAACAGGTTACGGAAACACACCTAGTTATACCTTTCTTGATATCGAGTTAGATGGGGATATAGATATTATTGCAACCAGTGTGATGGCACCACTGGCCATTTATATCAATCAAGGTGCCACAGGTAACAGTATCTCGTTTGAATTACGTGATCATATTGGAAACCATTTTTGTATTGGTTGTAAAGTTATTATTGAATACGATAATAAATCTAAACACCAAGTAAGAGAATTAAAGCTAAGTGGTGGGTTTTTATCTTTTGATAATCCGGTTATGTATTTTGGTTTGGGCAAAGAGGTCTACGTTAATAGTGTTAAAGTGATTTGGTCAACAGGAGAAGAATTAGAGGTAAATCAGGAGTTTTTAGCGAATCGCCGATATAAAATTGTTCGTCAAGTGCCTTAACAGGTTAAGGGTGTTTCACGAAAATAATTTACCAGCTCTATTAGGTTGAAATATAAATATCCCATTTTGGTAGTTCTGGGTTTCTTTTCAATCTATTTTCGATAGTTTGCATGGCTTTTTTACTCAGTGAAATTCCTTTTTTATAAACTTTATTACTCAACCAAACAATAAGATGAAGGTCTTTTCATGTTTCTCGTGGAAATCGTAGGGAAGCTATATATGAGCAAGACAATGATAGGGAAAACTTTTTGACGATCCTGTCTGATGTTTGTGAGCAATACAACTGGGTATGTTATGCCTATTGTTTAATGGATAATCACTACCATTTATTAGTTGAAACACCAGAGGCAAACCTTTCCAAAGGAATGCGACAACTCAATGGCCGTACACCCAAACATTTAATCGTACACATCAGCGTGTTGGTCATGTTTTTCAGGGGAGGTATAAGGCAATCTTGATAGATAGGGAGTCTTATTTATTGGAATTAAGTAGATACATTGTACTTAATCCAGTAAGAGCAAGGATGGTGAATTCTGTTATAGAATGGCCTTGGAGTAGCTATAGGGAAACGATAGGGCAGAAAGTCAAGCCAAATTGGTTGAATAGCGACTGGCTGTTAGTGGAGTTTGGACAAAAGAAGTCTAAAGCAATTGAAGCATATAAATTGTTTGTCAGCGAAGGTAAAGGGCAGCCATCACCATGGGAGAAGTTGAAGAATCAGGTGTTTTTGGGCGATGAAAAATTTGTAGCGTCAATGCAAGGCCTGATGGATGCAGATAAAGATTGAGTTAAATCCCAACTTCACAGCGCCGGCCAGTGCCAAAAGAGTTGTCTTATTATGCAAAGAAGTACAAAATGCGAAATGACGCGATCATTTCGGCTTATGAAAGTGGTGGGTATAGCTTAAAAGAGGTTGGTGATTATTTTAAACTTCACTATTCTACAGTCAGTGAAATTGTTAAAAATCATAAATCAAAGGCCTGACCGTAAAACTTTAATCCCATGTGGCATATTAGTTGTACTTGAAGAACAAATTAACCCTAGGTTAGTTGAAGGGAGTGTTGAAAATATAGTCAATGACAATCTATGAGGTAACAGGGGTTGATGAATAATTAGGGTTCTGTATTAAATAGCTTTCCATTTCTTGCAATCGTTCCGGTGTACCAATATCTAACCAGAAACCATCAAACTTTTCTCCCGTTACTCTATTTTGAGGCATGACATCTCGTAATAAGGGGGCTAGTCTATGTTTCCCTGGGTTTGTGTTTTTAAATAGCTGTGGATGAAATACAGCTATTCCACTGTAGGTTAAACGCGGTTCAGTTGTGTCTGAAACCAGTCCATTTGAGGCTAAATGAAAATCGCCTTTAGGGTGATGGTTTGGGTTGGGGATTAAAACTAAGTGTGCCAGGTCTATGGTTTTGTTGTGTAATTGAGTTAAATCATAGTCGTTAGCAATATCGCCATTAATCACTAAAAAAGCCTCATCGCCTAATAAAGGCAGTGCATTTATAATGCCCCCTGCTGTTTCCAGTCCTGTTTCACCTTCATCAGAAAATACAATGGATGCACCAAATTGTTTACCTGAGCCTAAAACCTGTTTTATTTGTTGGCCTAGGTGCGCAATATTGATCACAATGTCAGTAAATCCTGCGGATACTAGTCGTTCAATGGTGTATTGAATAATAGGTTTTCCAGCAGCTAATAATAAAGGTTTAGGTGTTGTATCTGTCAGAGGACGCATTCTTTCACCGCGTCCGGCGGCTAAAATCATTGCTTTCATTTTTTATTGTTATAGGCTGGTAAAATAGTTGTAACAAGAAAATGGTTAAATTCAGCAAGTTCAGGATATTTGTTAGTAATATTGCTGACGTAGTTTAAGGTTCTGGGTATATCCGCTAAATAATTTGCTTTATTATCGCGTAAGTTCAAGCGAGAAAAAATCCCGATAGCTTTTAAATGTCGTTGTAAACCCATTAAATCAAACCAGCGAGTGAATGTTGCAAGATCTGTATTGATTAAACTGGATTTATCGAGTTGTTGAAAGTAAAGGCTCATCCAGTTTAAGACTTTTTCTTCAGGCCAGGCAATATAGCAATCACGGAGTAATGAAACCAGGTCATAAGTGATTGGGCCAATAACGGCATCTTGAAAATCAATAATACCGGGAGAGTTTTCTGATATATACATCAGGTTTCTGGAATGAAAGTCACGATGTACACAGACTTGAGGTTGCTCAAGTGCGGATTTTATTAAAATCTGGTTAAGCTGAGTCTGGATGTTTTCTGGTATCGTAAGATTGAGATGTTGATCTAAAAACCAGTCATAAAAGATTGTCAGTTCTCTGCTTAATAGTGCTTGGTCATAACAAGGTAATTCACTGCTAGTTAAATCAGGGTTTGATTGCAGTTGCTGTAAGCTTGAAAAGGCAGTTTGATAAAGTGCTTCTGCATTTTGCTCATTAAGTTGATCCAGAAAACAGCAGTTTCCAAAATCCTCTAATAACAAAAAACCTTGAGAGAGATTTTGCTGATATATCTGAGGTACATTTAAGCCAGCTGATTTTAATAGGGTTGCTATACGTATAAAAGGCTCGGTATTTTCTTTTTCAGGCGGAGCATCCATCACAATGTGCTGACCTTGACTATGAATTACTCGAAAATAGCGTCTGAAACTGGCATCACTGGAAGCAATTTCAAATTGAATGATATTAAAGTTTAGGCTGTTTGTTAACCAATGAACGATTGCATTTGCGCGGTGGTCGGCTGTTGACATGATATTAAAGTTTTAAAAAAAGGGGCTACTTAAAGTGCCATATAATTTATTTCTATCGATTTTATAAACTAAGGTAAAATAAACCGCTATTTTATTCGATTTTTGAGTTATTAAGCCAACTTTTACTGATAAGCATCTATGCATTGCAAATATTTTTTTGTTATTTTCCTTTTTACATACGCAGAATTAAATATTGCAGCTAGTGGAGCATGGGATTGTGAGAAAGGAAAGGATGGCGAATGGTCTTGTATGGTTCAGCCTGCAACTCAACAATCAACAGATCAAGTTGTAGATGAACAAGTACTAAAGACAGAAGGCTTAGAGCCTCAGCTTGTCTCTTTGCCAGCAGCTATCATCAGTAAAGCGGCAACGCCTGCTTATATCAAACCACCTGGCACTGTAGCCAAGCGTCCTGGCTGGACTTGTAAATCAAATGAAGAAGATGAAACCTGGAACTGTAGTTTAATTGGTGCGGACCCCAAAGGTGTCGCACGTGTTGTGGGTAACCCTGAGTATTCGGCTGGTTTATTAACCGCTGCATTTGATTATAAGCAGGAGCAGATTTTTGAGACCTTACATTCTCAATTAAAATTTGATCCGTGGCAAAACTGTACAGGGCCGTCAGCGCCAAATAATCAATATATATCAGATACAGATTTAAGAAATACTGCACCGATGGATGTAACTGCTGATTATTCTGAAGTGTTCGATAAGGAAGTCACCAGCTTTTTTGGTAATGTGAAAATCATTCGTGCTGACCAGAATGTGTTATCTGATATGGCCAGTTACGATACGGTTTCTGAAACCATGGATGCTCAGGGCCATGTTTTTTATAATGAAGATCAGATTTCTCTCTATAGTGATACCGCATTGTTGAATTTAGGAACTGATGCAGCAAGGCTTAGAAAGGCTTTGTTTATTTCTCCTTCGGGCCCTATTCGGGGTAGCGCGGATGTGGTTTATCGAGATAGCAAAACCCTTTCCCGTTATACCGAAGCTGCTTTTACCAGTTGTCGACCAGGTAATCAAGATTGGATTGTTCATGCAGAAAGACTGAAAATGAATAAAACAACGGGTAAGGCGGCGGCGAAACATGCATGGCTTGAGATTAAAGGACTACCTGTTTTATATACACCTTATATTTCATTTCCTTTGGATGATCGACGATTATCAGGTTTTTTACCGCCTACTTTTGGTAGTGATGACCGTAATGGCTTTGATACAGTTATCCCTTATTACTGGAATATTGCGCCTAATTATGATTTAACCGTTTGGCCTCGATATATGTCTAAAAGAGGCGGGATGTTTGGAGGGCAGTTTAGATATTTAACCAAGATGACTTCAGGTTCACTTGGTCTGGAATATGTGCCTTATGATATATTGCGACAAGAGCAGCGGTTTTCAGGCACATTTAAAAATAACACCCGGTTTACTAATCATTTAAACAGTCATGTTGATTTGAACTATGTTTCTGATGATGATTACTTCAATGAGTTAAGTAATGCGCTAGGGCTTTCTAATAACAGGCATTTAAAAAGTCAGGCTAACCTAAATTACACTGATGAAGGTATTACCTTTGCTGCACGAGCTGAAGCCTATCAAACTATAGATAAGGATATTGCTGATAGTGCAAGACCTTATCAAAAGCTGCCTCAAGTCACCTTAAATCTGGATCGTTCTTTTGAGCAATGGCCGGTCGATTTGGCAATGGATAATGAATATATTCATTTTTATCGTGATGGACGTGTGAGTGGGCATCGTTTTAATAGCAAACCCTCTATTGCATTTCCATTAGAAACGGCAGGTTCTTTTTTTAAACCTAAGTTTTCTTTGCAACATACACAATATGAGTTAGATAACAGGACTGATGGTAAAGCAGGCAGTATTAGTCGGACGTTACCCATTGTTTCATTAGATAGTGGTTTATTTTTTGAGAAAAACTTTAAACTTGCTGAGTCAGAGTATATGCATACGATAGAGCCTCGGTTATTTTATTTATATATCCCAGAAAAAGACCAGTCTGATATTCCACGGTTCGATTCATCGTTATATGACTTTGGCTACAGTAGTTTATTTAGAGAAAACCGTTTTAGTAGTGTGGATCGGGTGCAGGATGCAAATCAGGTTACAGTTGCAATGACTACCCGTTTAATCGATTCAGAAACGGGGCAGGAACGGCTAAACCTAAGTGTGGGTGAGATCCTTTATTTTAGAGACAGGAATGTAACCTTGTCGGGTTCGCCAGAGACCCGTAGTCAGTCAAATGTTGTTGCTGAATTAAGTGGGCAATTAACAGATCAGTTATCATTTACATCGGGGGTTCAGTGGAACCCTGATGCCAGTGATATAACGCGAGGGCAGGCTGATATAAAATACAGAGATCAGGGTAACCGCTTATTAAACTTTGGTTATCGCTATAGAAGAGATAATCCTAATGCTGTCGCCAGTATTATTCAAACCGACACTTCATTTAGATGGCCTATTTATGATGACTGGTATGGTGTAGGGCGTTGGCAATATTCCTTAAAATTTAATTCCACAAAAGAAAGTTTTCTCGGTTTAGAGAAAGAAAGTTGTTGCTGGCGTTTTCGTGTTGTTTGGAGAAGGTATGCCAATACAATCACTGGATCAGATCAGGATGAAATGGATGAAGGTGTGTTTTTACAGCTTGAATTAAAAGGTTTAACTAGTTTTGGTGATAAAGTGGATGATTTTCTTGAGAAAAACCTGAAGGGATACCAAAGAGAAGAGTAAATGAAAAGTAAAAAACAGATAATTAGAGCTTTATTTTTAACGATATTATTGTCTAGCTCAGTTGCTAATGCTGAACTGTTAGATCGCATTGTTGCAGTTGTAGAGGATGATGTTATTTTAGATAGAGAATTAACATTTGAAACACAAAGTATTGTAAAAAAATTAGAAGCCAGCAAAGTGATGATACCGCCTGCATTTATCTTAAGAAAGCAGGTGTTAGAAAGACTGGTTGTGGCCAAATTGCAGCGTCAATTGGCTGAGCGCTCAGGTATACGTGTGAGTGATGAAATGTTGCGCAGTTCAGTTGCTGATATTGCAAGAAGAAATGGATTAAGTGTTGATGAATTTAGAACTGAATTAGAAAGTCAGGGAATTGGATTTCAAAGCTTTGAAGAAAACATTCGAAATGAGATTATTGTTAATCAATTAAGGGCGCGGGAGGTTGGTTCTCGAATTAAGGTGACTGATAGGGAAGTGAGTCATTATTTGGAAACTCAGGGTGAGGTGAGCAAAGAGCAGGTTCAGTACCATCTTGGGCATATTTTGATATCTATACCTGAAGCGGCTTCATCCGCCATTATTATTAAGGCTAAGGAAAAAGCCGAGAAAATTATTGCTGATTTAAAAGCAGGCGCTGATTTTAAACAGACAGCCGTCGCGGTTTCTGATGGTGGTAATGCGCTTAAAGGTGGAGATTTGGGTTGGCGAGGTACGGGTGAAATCCCCACTCTTTTTGTTGATGCAGTTATTAAAATGAATCAAGGGGATGTAGCTGAATTAATCCGTAGCCCTAGTGGATTTCATATTATTAAGATGCTGGAATTAAAAGGGGTCAGCAAGCATATCGTGACCAAAACCAGAGCTCGGCATATTTTAATCAAAACCAATGAACTGATTGATGATGATGAAGCTAAAAAAAGATTGCAGTCATTGAAAGAAAGGATAGTGGATGGGGATGATTTTGCCAGCTTAGCACGCTCAAATTCAGATGATAAAGGCTCGGCTATTAATGGTGGTGATTTAAGCTGGGTGGGCCCAGGTGATCTTGTTCCGCCTTTTGAAGCGGCGATGAATAAGCTGGATATCAATGGTATTAGTGATCCTGTGCAAACTCAATTTGGCTGGCATATGATTCAAGTACAGGAAAGAGAAGATAGAGATAATAGTGTTGAGCATAAGAAAAACCGAGTGAGAGAAGAGATACGTAAGCGAAAAATTGAAGAAGAAACAGAGTTATGGTTGCGTCGCTTACGTGATGAAGCATTTGTTGATATTAACCTTGATCGATTGTAAATCATGCAGATACAGCAAACGAATAGTAAAGAAGAAGAGTTAAAAAAAGACTTAATGTCTCTTTTTGCAAAACCAGAGTTTGTTTTGCATCAACAGCTAATCAAGAGATTAACTGCGGCGCTACAGGTGACAGAATTAGATTGTGCAGCGGCTTTGTCTTTATTAAATCATGCCGATGTAGTTGTAGGTGGGCAGGGTGAGGCTGTTCAGAGTGATGAAGAAAATCTACCGGTATTGGCAAGGCAAAAATCAGTCCGTTACCGTCTGGACGTGGGGCGAAAGCATGCTGCTAGCATGGATGAAATAAAAAAAGTCTTAATTGAAGTGTCTGGAGTAGATAAGAATCGTATTGGAAGATTAGATATACGTAATTTTTATACTTTGGTCGACCTGCCAGTTGGTATGCCTGCAGATATATTTCAATTTCTTTCAGAAGTTGAAATTAATCAGCGTAAATTAAACCTCAAGCGAGTGAAATACCAACCTCGGTTTTATCGAAGAAATAACAAGTCACAGTCGACAAAAAACCTTGAGTAAGTTAAGCGTTGGAGGGAGGCTGTTGGCCTATTCTCCTTCTTAGTGGCTACAGGAAGACTAAGGAGCGAGGATTCAATAATACCCGAGTCTGACTTGTCTTTTAACTCCATAGACGTGCTAGAAAAACAGTTGCGTAGCTTGCTATGCGCTTGTTTTCCTAACACGTCTGTGAAGCCAAAATCCTGCGCCATACTTTTGGGTGTTTTTAAATCCTCGCTCCTAAAGCCTTTGCCCCAACTTAATAGTCTAGTTTGCTTATTTTTCCTAGCAAAAATGTTTCTACTTACCCATCCTTAGGCTGTCGAAAAATGTGTTTATTAGACATGTTATGACCCTGGTTATTGTCTACAAAACAAATAGAACCCAGTAGGATGATGCTGAGGAACGAATCGCATCAATAGCCGTCGATGCGCCTCCTGTATCGGCACATCCTATAAATTAAGCTTGTCCATATGCTAGGAAAGGAAAGTACCTTTAATCTGGCTGATTTTGACAAGCTAAACCCCGCTCCAATGCTGTTGATTTAGGAAGTGAGGCTAAAGCCTCATTTCCTAAACTCATTGTTGTCTTAATTCAACAGCATTGAGCCCCCTTTTTTTTCTTTTAAAAAAAACATTAGCGGATAAAGAAAAAACTAGCCTGCTTTTTGATTTATCAAAGGGGGTAGGCAGTTACACGATCTCTTCATTTTCTAGTAATTTTGCATGCGCGGTTGCCAGTCTGGCAATCGGGATTCTGGGTGCAGAACATGAAACGTAATTAAGTTTTATATTGTGACAGAAGCGGATTGATTTTGGATGTCCCCCTTGTTCGCCGCAAATACCAATACTCATATCCGGACGTGCTTCTCTACCAAGTTCAGCTGTTAACTTCATTAACTCGCCTACCCCTTTAATATCTAAAACTTCAAAAGGGTTGTCTTGTAATAATCCTGCCTCGTTATATAAAGGTAAGAATTTATTTTCAGCATCTTCTCTGGAAAATGAAAATGTAGCCTGAGTCAAATCATTGGTACCAAAAGAAAAGAACTCGGCAATTTCTGCCAATTGACCTGCTCTTGTACAAGCTCTGACTGTTTCGACCATGCTGCCAAATTTAAAGTTTAGTTCAACTCTGAACTGGCTTTCTATGTCCTTCTGAATCTCATCAACCATCTCTTTGACTTTTTTAAGTTCTTGAGAGGTAATCACTTGAGGTACCATGATTTGAGGTTCAACGGGGATGCGTTGCCTAATGCATAAAGCAGTTGCTTCAAGAATGGAGCGTATTTGCATGCGATAGATTTCTGGATAGCTCATACCCAATCTAACGCCTCGATGCCCAAGCATAGGGTTGACTTCAAACAAGTCTCTAACCTTTTTAAGCATCACCGACTTTTTGCTGATGGTCTCGTTAATGATTTCTTCGCTAAGCTG